>JACCDX010451999.1_pt1 | contig 112294 bp, 102 predicted proteins | sample 7449681 | NCBI WGS metagenome assembly JACCDX01 (sample SAMN15323450, study PRJNA562643) | freshwater metagenome | isolation source: river surface water | place: USA:Blue River Watershed | collected 2017-08-18
CCATTGTACTATTCCATTTGAATTATATTTTATTAAAAAAGGAAATTCTATAGTTGTATTTGGTAATATTACAGATGATGCTGTTTGTCCATTTCCTGATGCATTTTGTAATGTAACTTGTGATGATGAGTTATAAGATCCTGTTATATAAATGTTATTAGAATTATCTATTGTTATTGAGTTTCCACTACTGCTATTATCTATATTACCTAAATATGTAGCCCATTGTACTGTTCCATTTGAATTATATTTTATTAAAAAAGGAGATTGTGCATTTGTACTTGGTAATCTGACTGATGAAGGGGTTTGTGAATTACCACTGACATCTTGTAATATAACTTGTGATGATGATTGATAAGATCCTGTTATATAAATGTTATTAGAATTATCTATTGCTATTGAGTTTCCAGTACTATTATTATCTATATTACCTAAATATGTAGCCCATTGTACTGTTCCATTTGAATTATATTTTATTAAAAAAGGAGATTGTGCATTTGTACTTGGTAATCTGACTAATGAAGGGGTTTGTGAATTACCACTTACATCTTGTAATGTAACTTGTGATGATGAATTATATATACCTATTATATATATATTTCCTGATGTATCAGTTACAATTGAATTACCAAAATCGGCTACAGTTCCATCCATATAAGTAGCCCATTGTGCTATTCCATTCCCACTGCCATCAATTGGTGGAATTGGTGGAATTGGTGGAATTGGTGGTATATTATTTATAGTTTCTTGTATTACTGGTATAAAACACGGACATCCATTATCTACATAATAAGAACCATCGCATTTTCTAATTTCTTTAATATGACCCAATTTTGCTAAATTTACTATAGAAGCAATTTGTATTCCTAAATATGGTTTTGATGGAACTGTATTTTCATACATATTTGTATAAAAAGAATTAGCAACTGTTTTATTATTAATTCTTTTTGTTAAAAGTGACGTATCATATATAGTCGTAGGCATTCTATTATTATTAAATAATTATAATTAAATTAAATACTTAAATTATCAATTTCTGCTGATTGCTTTTTTTGTCTATTAGTTTGTCTTTTAGGAGATAATTTCGGTGATGGTTTAGGCGATGGTTTTGGTGAAACCTTTGGTAGTGGCTTTGTATTCATCTCTTGGTTAAGACTTGGTTCCAATTGTTCCAGAGCCAAACGACTTGCTTCTTGTTCCGCAACCTTCTTATTTCGAGCCGTTGCTGTTGTAATAATCCTATCATTTGGATCAAGAACACCCATTGTAAAGATACGGTCGTGAGGAGGTCCAATAACAGCAATCTCTTTATAGCGTGGAGGCTGATGATAGAGTGCCTGGAATTTTCTTAGGAGTTGATCTTTGTAGTTAGTATCCTCAATAATAATCTGAACAAAATCAATATGTTTCTCAATAATTCTGATTAGAAAATCATTACATTGTTGTAAACCACGACCAACATCTTCTTCCTGTAAATACATCGCACCAAACCATGCTTCAAACATAGACCCAAGAATTCTTAAGTTATTACGACCATCGCAGACTTCTTCCATATGTCGGCTCAAAATAATCCATTCACCAAATCCAATTTTAGATGCTAAGTAGCCAAGTTGTTTGTTATTTACAATTCTTGATAAAATACGTGTTAAAAATCCTTCACCCTGACCTGGATAACGCTTTGAAACATATGATGCAATAATTAAACCCAAAACTCTATCACCTAAATATTCCAATTCTTCATTATCAGCTTTTCTTAAAGGAAGACAACCTTCTGGACGTTCCGCAATAATAATTTCCTCACCATTCTCCGCTTGTTCCATCCATGTATCAGGTCTATCTACATAGGACTTATGACAACAGGCCTGTGTAAATAGTTTGAAGTTTTTAATACGACCTTTCCAGCCATATTTTTTCAGAATTGGAATTGCATCTGATGGAGTTAGTTCCCGATTTCTTGGGTTCCAGGGGTTAAATATTTTTGTGTTACCTGTTTGCACCACAGTATTCATTTTGGATGTTTTTGTTTCTATAAATATGTCTAATATAATATCGTGTCAGGGTTTTAAGCCATTTTTATAATGCTTATAATAGAGATATGACCTCAATAGGATTTGATGATCCTTGTCCAAATCTATCATTAGCTGTTGACATAGCAGGTGATAAATACTTTTTAGGAACTGATAGACCCGTTGAATTAGGATATAAATCACGACGCGACTTTATAAATGCTTTTGGTGATAATAGTGATGTTATGTGCCTACTACGTAAATACATGTCATTTGGTAGTAATCCTCTGAAAACTGTTTTTGATAGTGAAGATGAACGAAATGCACTTATACGGATTTTAGAAACAAGAGCTTCGACACTTAAAAATAGTAATCAATTTAATAGTTCTGTTCTCGCAAGTACCATCATACAAAGAAATTATCTTAATCTTTTACGGGTTATTGAGGGCTTAAAGGGAGAACCTTACAAACCACGTGACTGGGGTATTTCTGGTAAATTGGCGAAACTTAAAGGGGCTTTGCCAAAACCGAGTATTATTACTCCTACTTCTACTTATAAGGCCTATGCTGAAGCATTAACTGATGACCAAAAGGTTCAATTAGTTTTAGAAATGGCGTGGTTTTTACTTCATCCTGAATTAGTTCCTAAAAAGGCTGAGAGACGCTGGTTCAAACTTGTTAAACGATTGGATACCCTTCGCTTAAATGATATGATGGGATTGAGTACTAAAATACAGGAAATAACACAAAATAATCCTGGTAAACCATTTATTAATTATTTTAAAACACTAAATCTTAAAAAGTTGATGGATATTTCTGGAACAAATCTTAATACACTTGATAATATGACATTAGACCATATCTTTATGATGGGTTGCGAACAAGAAAAAGAGATTATCAAACAAAGGCTACATACAATTCTTAATTTACTTGCGGCTAAACGTTATTTAACTGAAGGAGATATTCAATTAATTAGTGAATTAGGCTCTGTTGAAAATAATAATGAAATCGATGAAAAAATGTCTGATTTATCTGGATCACTTGTTATAAATCCTGGATCTGCATCTGCGTCTTTAAGTGGAGGTGGTAGTTGTAGTGCTACTGGTATTTTATTTCAAACGGGAGGTGCTGAAGAGCAAGAAATGTCTAAGGGATTAAGAAAAGGTCTTGTTCCATTTTTTGATTATTTTTCAGGAATGTATGATCCTGTTTATGGAGTTCTTGACAAAGCAATTGATGAAATGGAAAGTAAACCAAATGTAGAGGAATTAGTTCGTTTATTTAATATTATTTCTAAAATAAATCCTGAAAATGACCCTAAAAAATATGGTATATATCGCATTAATGGATTGGAAAAGCCTATTCATGAATTTGTTCGAGTTTTAATTAAATCTACAGAATTTCATACTGATAAATTGTCTGATAATGATAAAAAAGAATACTTAGAAGACTTATCGGTTTTACCTCGTATTCGTTTATCATCTGTAGTTAATCAGTTTAGTAGCACTTATAAAGATCCTGATACTTTACCTTTTATTTCATTAATGTTGGTTGGAGCTGGTATAACTATTCCAGATGAAGATACTATTGAAGACCCTAATAAAGGATTTATTAGAAAATCTATGGATTCGCATGGAGTGAGTTCTGCAAATAAAACCCTATCCAGTCTAAATTTTGGACAAGTAACTCAAGCCATTCAGGAATTCTTTACAGATAATGGATTATATATTATATGTAATTCTGAAAAGGATAAATTACCTCTTGTTTTGTATGATATTGATATTAATTCCGTTAAATTAGAAGATACAGTTGTTTCAGGTGTTTTATTAGAAAATAATTATTTTAATAAATTAACTGTGGGTAATGACCCATTATATTTGGATGATTTACTAAATGTAGATAATCAAAACATATTAAATGAGGCGGTATTCGCTCTTGCTATTTTTATTTCTTTAAAAGATTTGTTTAGAGAATAGAATAGAATAGAATGGGTTCTTCCGATAATACAGGATATGGTTTAAATCATCTTATGGTAAAAGCTAAATATAGTTTTTATAGTGCTGTTGTATTCTTTTTATTTGCTAATCCAGAAACATATCGTATTTTACAACAAGTTTTTGGACAATTTATAACTTTTATTTATTCAAATGGAATGCCTACTATTACAGGTGTTTTTATTAATACAGGGCTATTCTTTTTAACTATGCTTGGTCTAATGTTTATTCCAAATCTTTAATGGGACTTAAAGTCCCGTCTAATTATAAACTGTTCTTAATGCTTCTTTTAGGAGTTGCTCTTGTTCATCACTATACTTAATATGTGTGTATTTTTGTTTAAATAAAATCATCTGAACATATGTTTCTGCTTGTGTATCTGTAAATCCCTTCTTATTTTTAAAGAAGAAGAAGAGATTTGTATATGCTATTTTATCCTGTTCTGAAAATGCTGTATTCCATCCATTACGTGGTTCAAATGTTTTAAATTCATCTAATTGTGCTGACCAATAAATCATTTTATGTATTATACTTATTATTACTGTATATCCTCTATTATATTTTAGGTTGATATTTTAGTCAAATTTGTTTTATCTATTTAGAAATTAGAAGAATGAACCGTTTAATTATTGTGTTATCAACTGCTCTATTAGCCCTTGTTATTATTCGTTATTACGGAACAGGTTATGAAGGATTTGAAGGAGGTTCTGGTAAATCAGTTATAATCTGTAAGGCAGATTGGTGTGGACATTGTAAAACAGCTGCTCCTGAATTCCAAAAACTCATGGCTGCGTCACCTATTACTCTTAAAGATGGATCTAAAGCAACTGTTAAAATTCTTGATGCTGATAAAGATAAATCTGAAATTGGAAAATACAAAGTACGTGGATTTCCTACTATTTTAATTGCTGATGGCTCCAAAATCACTGAGTATCCGGGCGAAAGAACCGCATCTGGTGTTATTGGATTTCTTAATAGTTAATAATGATTTATAAGTATTTCTACGATTGTTCTAATACTGAATAAATCTTACTTGCTACATTTATCATATCACACTCTTTATAGCCCTTTGTAGTCATTGCTGCTACACCAATGCGAATTCCACTTGGATATAGGGCTGATTTATCACCTGGAATTGTATTTTTATTTACAGAAATTCCTGCTTTTTCTAATTTACTTTCTGCTTCCGCTCCAGATATTCCTTTGTTTCTTAGATCTACCAGAAATAAATGATTATCAGTTCCGCCTGTTACAATTCTATATTCTAAATCCTGTAGTGCCTTACATAATACTCTGGCATTTTTACGAACTTGTTCCATATATTCCTTAAATTCAGGTGTTTGAACCTCTCTTAGTTGTGTTGCTACTGCGGCAATTTGGTTTTGATGAGGACCACCTTGTAGACCTGGAAATACCGCCTCATTAATCTGTCGTTCTAAGGCCTTTTTGAAAAAAATAAGGGCTGCGCGTGGACCTCTTAGAGTTTTATGTGTAGTTGTTGTCACTACATCACAGTAATCAAATGGTGATTTCATCAGTTTAGTTGCCACAAATCCTGAAATATGTGCGATATCTGCCATGAGAAAAGCTCCGTGTTTATCAGCAATTTTTCTGAAACGTTCATAATCAAAATCACGAGAGTAAGCACTTGCTCCACAAATAATAAGACGAGGTTTTACTGCTTCTGCCAGACTTTCTAATCCATCATAATCAATAAATCCATTTTCATCAACTTTATAGGGGACGCTTTCATAAAAAACAGAAGTACCTGATACACGTCTTTTTGCTGTCATAAATCCATGTGTAAGATGGCCTCCACTTGGTAGATCTAAACCCATAATTCTATCGTGTGGCTTTAAAAGACCCAAATAAACTGCCATATTTGCTACACTACCTGAATATGGTTGGACATTTACACCCCATTCCTCTGAACTGAGATGAAAAGCTTTAAGTGCTCTTTGTTGACACAGGGCTTCAATTTGGTCAATGAATTGATTACCTCCATAGTATCGTTTACCTGGCAGTCCTTCTGAATACTTATTTGTTAGAATAGACCCAAGACAATCTAAAACAGCCTGTGAAGTAAAGTTTTCAGACGCAATAAGTTCAATTCCATCTTCCTGCCTTTTAGTTTCCTGTTGGATAAGTGTATGGAGTTCAGGATCTACTTCTTGTAATGCCTTATTCATTATGATTAACTTGATCTATATAGTAGTATTTAAGGTGTCTTTAATACGATATTTATAGAGAATTTCTGCGTTTTGGTTTAGGATATTCTTTAAAAAAATGCGTAACAGCCTGTTTTCCACGCTGAATTATATTATTTTTAGTCTCATTGTCAAATGAAAACTCTAATATATCCAAATCACCGAGTTCAATCTGAATACAATGTGAGTCATAAAAACGTGTTTCAATATTTACACGTTCTGTCAATATAATAGCAATTGGTCGTGATATTAATGTTTCTATATTAACATTCTCTAAATTATCTTCTTTTGGAACATGTGAGCGAATTAATATACTAATAGTCTTATTATGTTCTTCTTTTGGTAATGTAAATAAAGGATAATTACTTATAATTCCTCCATCGGATAAGTAATGTCCTGTTTCAGGACAAATGAAAGGCTGAAAATAATAAGGATATGACATGGAAGCACGAACAGCATCCGCAATTCTGTAATTTGGCGAATCTGTTGGTGAAAATGTTCTATGTGCGGCTTCATTTAAATCAGTCGCAACAACTCTTAAAGATTTTCCAAACTTTTTCAGACAATCCTCAAATGTAAATTCTGTTGGTAGACCTTTTACGTGTAAACATGCTTCCACTAACTTCTGAAGACGTTCTCCTGTGTCAATCCCAAAATGTAAGATCCATCCCGGGACCGAATCGTATTCTTTAATGTTTGTAAAATCAAATCTTACACAAAAATCCTCTAATTCTTCAAGTGTAAATCCTATACATAAACACATTGCTACTAACGAACCAGCAGATACACCCATCCATTCTTTAACTGCTTTTAATGGTATATACTTTACTAATTCTTGTAATGCTCCTACATGTGCTATAGCACAAATTCCTCCTCCAGATAGATAAATTCTCTTAGGAAGCATCTTAGTAATTTATAAGGAATACTTTGGGTTTAATTCTTCACACATATTCCGCAATAAACAGTAAATGGAGGAACAAACTCCTGTACTTAATCCAATCGATTTATATAATAAGCGGCGCTCCAAAGATGCGGCAAGGTTAAAAGCATATAATAAAATTTTAGAACAGATTTATAATAGAATTCGTGTTATAAGTCGTTTACCTAACTCACAATGTTATTTACTTTATACCGTTCCTCCTTTTATTCTTGGATTACCTAAACTTGATATTGAAGATTGTGTAGTGTATGTAATGTATCAATTACGACATGCTGGTTATGAAACACGTTATACTTATCCTAATTTGATTTATATTTCGTGGATACATCATGAAAAAAGCTATTTAGTTGAACAAAGTCCTATTATGCAGGCTATGTTGGAGTCAGCTGAAAGAACCGCTGCTGAAAAGCAGCAAAAAGAAAGAGAGGCTGCGCGATTATTAGGACCAGCGCGTAAATCGCAACGAAAAGTCAAGTTTCAAGAACCTGGTGCTTTAAGTTCTATTTCTGGTCCATTAAAGAGTTCAATAAAGGCTCCTTCACGAGAGGCTATTAGTAATGTATTAGGTGGATTGGGATCACAACAAAGAGGGCAAAATATGTCTGTAGGACCACCTCCTCCTTCTGCTTCTGAATATGTCCCACCTCCTTCTTTTTTACAAACTATGAGTAATCCCAAAAATACTGTTGAATATCCTAAATCTGTTCCTGATTACTTCAAACTTTAACGAGTATTTATATTTATAATTAAATATATTATATTTAAATATATTATAATTAAATAGTAGAAATGAAACTATTTAATCATAATAGTGTTATGTTTATGGTAATATGTAGTTTTTTTGCTGGATTTGCTTCTACTATGAATATGTGGGTAGATAAATGGGATGATGTCCGATTTAGTTTGAATGATTTATACATGACTGGAATGATGACTGGCTGGATGTTTTTCTTTATGGGATTATTTACTGGACATCTCTGGAAAACAATTAGTGGTTTATCTGTTGCATTATTATTCTTTATAGCAATTCGCGGTCAATGGTTCATTAATGAAACAGAATATTTACGAGGTATGATCCCACATCATTCTATGGCTATTATGATGAGTAGAAGACTACAGAAAAGACCTAATAATATTCGTGGACTTTTAGATGGAATTATTAAAGGACAGTCCGATGAAATCAAAGAAATGAAAATGATTTTATAAATTATATTTAATTACAATCCTGCTAAAATATCATTTAGCCTCTTAGAAACAACGGGACCAACTTTTCTTGTTCCAACTTTTACTTGTGCTATTTGTTCTGGTTCAGCATTCATTACATCAGCTAATGTTCCAAATTCATTCATAATTGCCTCTGCCATCTTTACGGAAACTCCAGGGCATTGTGCCAAACATGAAATAGCAAATGTTTTATGATCTAATGCATTTACTTTTTTCTGAATATGAATTCCATCTGTTACTTTTATTTGATCTGTTTTCTTACGAATTGATTTCATAGGATCTTCCTCATTCCATTGTTCTACTAATGTTTTAATTAATTCAGCTGTTTCTTGTGTAGAATTAGTTTGAAGTACAGAGATTTGATAATGGAGAATTAGACGATTAATGAACTTCATAATTGCTGATTTTTGAAGTCGTCCTGTTCCTGATGATAAAGACCCCTCTAAAATATATACAGGTCTGGTATTATGTTCTTGACAATATGCTAAAATACGACCACGTTGTTCTCTATAACGCCCATCCAAAATAGATGCCTCCAAATCCCTAATAGATTTACGTTCAATTATAAGACCTTCTTGTTGTACATTCTCTCCAGATATTCCTATCCAGATATCTCCAACAAATAATTGTTTTATTTGTGATTGTTCTGATTGTAAAATACGAATTAAATCATTTTCTCTATTATCAATCCAATACATAATAGGTATACTTTCTATATATATTTATTTATATTTCTATTTATACTTAAATATATATTAAAATTGTTTATGTTGTTTCATAACAAATATAAAGTTAAAACTACTAAATAATTAGAATATGTCTGATAATATTAAATTAACTGATGTTCAAAATATTCGTGAAAAATATCCATCACGGGTTCCTGTTTATGTAACAAGAGCAAATAACACAAATAATGTTACATTACCAGATCTTGAAAAAAAGAAATATTTAGTTCCAATGGATTTATCTGTAGGTCAATTTATTTATATTATCCGAAAACAATTGCGTATTAATGCTGATAAGGCTATATTTGTTTTTGTTAATAATACTTTACCAACTACTGGAATGCTTATGAGAGAATTATATGCTCAACATGCTGATAAAGATGGGCTATTACGTATGCAATATTCTTCTGAATCAACATTTGGATTTTATTTCTGATTTGTTTTCTTCTTATTTTTATTTTTAGTTTTTTTAGTTACATCTGTTTGAGGAGTTACTGATACTGGTTCAACTTCAATTGTTTTCTGTTTTTCTTCTTTCTGTTCTTCCTGTTTCTGTTCTTCCTCTACTTTAGGAGTTTCTTCCTGTTTCTGTTCTTCCTGTTTCTGTTCTTCCTCTACTTTAGGAGTTTCTTCCTGTTTCTGTTCTTCCTGTTTCTGTTCTTCTTTTTGCTCTTGTTTTTCCTCTACTTTAGGAATTTCTTCTACATTAGATGTTTTTGGTAATGGCAGTTGTGTAGATAGGTATGAACCCATTTTATATATATATAGGATAATAATCTAAACATTTTAGGCTGTATTTTTATTTTTGATATTTACAGATTTAGCCAAATTAATTCCAATAATATACTTATCAAACATTTCAGGAATATAATTATTAATAGATATTAATTTCATATTATTTAAATTATGATAATCTCTTTCAAGTTTAATACAATCTACATTATTATAATTCATTTCACACTTATAGTATCTTGAATTATCATAAGGAATTTTTGAACTATCAGGCATTTTTGGAAATCCACCTGAAACATATACTGATGAAAGAACTTTAAGTAAAATCTCAGAAATACTTGAAGCCATTTTCTACAGCATTTTATTTTAGATTTAATTTTATTCAAATTTTTATAGTATTATATATGTATTAATACCAGTCTTTAATAGGATAAGTAGGAGCAAAGGCTCTTTCTAATCCAGGTACCCATCCAGTATAATTATATTTATCTTCTCTTACACGTGAACGTGCTTGATAAAAGGGATCAAGACCAGCTTGTAAATCGGTCACAGTGTAAGGAACTTGAATTAATTCTTCATTTCTTAGTGTTTGTCTTTCTCTTTCTGTCATTCTTTCCACATCATCTTCCCAAACAATATGAGGATGTTCTGGTTGAACCTCAGTAATTTCCCAGGCATCACGAGCCTGTTTGGAAGGTACAATTGTAGGAATTAGACCGCGTTTTTTATAAATCTTATCAACTAAATGTTTCACATCATCCAGAGAGTAACTAAGAAGTCCTTTACTGGATTCAGGTTTATAAGTCTGTAAAATCTTCTGTTCTTCTGCTTCTAATGCGCCTGTATCTAATGGTTTCATATCAGAACCATCAATTTCTTTATAGAGACTGTCTGTATAATTAGGCTGTACTTCTTTTTGTTTCTGTTGTTCTAAAAAAGCCTGTTGATTTTCTTGGAATACTTGTGAATTTTGTGGTAAGTTTGACCAATCCATAGGATACCGGGACATAGCGTCACTAATTTGTTTTTGTGATGCTTCTTTACCACTTTGATTTTGGAATATAACTGATAATTCATAGTCATCTAAATCATTAATGGGTGATGTTATATAGGGTTTGTCCGGCGGATAAACAGTTTGATTGAAAATATCATCTGGATTTCTTAATGTATTATCAGCATCAAAATTCTCAAGATATTTACGTCCTGTAAAATACAAAACAAAATATCCTACAATTGCGATTAATAATACCGTTATAAAAACAGTTGAACCCATTGTAACTCCTATATTTTCTGTATATATTTCTACTTGTAAATTAATACACTTTCACTCAGAAAAAAGCCTAACTTAAAAGTAGAGAATGCCTAAAAAATATACAAAGAAATCAAAACGTCCTTTTAAAAGATACACTAAAAAGCATCGTTATTCTACAGCAGGTAAAATCCTACCCCCTCTTGATGTGCGTTCTTCTAAACATTTAAAAGAGTTTGAACATCGCCTTAAAAAAGGTCCTATCACAATTGTTCTTGTATATGCTGATTGGTGTGGACATTGTCACACTATGATGCCTCATTTTGATGCTGCGTCAAAATCACCTAATCGCACTATTCAAAGTGTTAAAGTTAATGAACAAATGTTAAACTCTGTAAATGATTATATTAATCGTAATGTTAATAAATCTGCTAAACCCATTGAAGTTGAAGGATATCCCAGTATTATTCTTGTAAATAATAAGGGTGACAAAATTAGCGATATTGAACCTGTTCGCGATACAGCTGTTATGACTAAAGTTATGAACCAATCTGGTAATTTAGCTGAGAAATCTGGCTTTACTGCTGCTAATGTTGGTGTCAATAATTCAGAATTTATGAAGAATTCAAATACTAATAATAATAATAAGAACAGTAATAAGAACACTAATAAAAATAATAATCGTATGAAACCTGATGATATGCTTATTAGAAATGAAAATACTAAAAATAATAATAAAAATAATAAAAATATGAATGGAATAAAAAAGAATTCAATCGCTCCATCACCTCTTAATACATTTACTTTACCTAAGGAAACTGATGTTGAACCTGACTTTGATATACCTGCTAATATTAATAAACAAGCTGAAGAATTAGTTAATGTAGAACAACCAGTTGAACCACCTACTATGGAAGGAGATATTGTTGGAAATGAAAATAATCAACAAATGATGGGTGGAAAAAGAAGAGTAGATGGAAGAAGAGGAGGTAGTCTAATTGGATCAATATCTCAAGCTGCATATACATTAGCAACTCCTGCTGTTTTAATGGCAACTGCCGCATATGTTATGAAGAATTCAAAGAAAACACGTCGTGTTAAAAAACATAAGAAACATGGTAGTAAACGTAAAATGCGTCGTTAATTGAATAAGAGAATATTATAAAATTATAATAATTAGATAAATTTGATTATAAAATTATATAGAATAATGCTGTGTAAACCTAAGGTATTATTCTGTATAATATATAATATATTGACATGTCAAATCGTGATTTAGTATTTCATTTGTTGGATCTCCAAGCACGCGATATTCGCATAGAAAAAGAAGAAGAAGATGCTTATGAATGTGTTTATGAATCAGGTGATGAAGAAAGTGATGATGAAATTGGATATAAGCGCAAGAAAAAACAAAATAATTATTCAAACAAACAACGTAATTTTGTAATTCATTTATTTGGAGCTACAGAAGAAGGTAAACCTTTACGTGTAGACGTAACAGGGTTTCAGCCTACAATTTATCTACGATTACCTCTTGATAAGCCCAAAACTGCAATACAATGTATTAAAGATTATCTTAATAGCATGGATTTTCCTACCGATTGTCTAACATATAAATTAATTGAGAAGAAAATATTTTATGGCTTTACTGCTAATACATATTATCCATTTCTACAAATTGATATGCCTTCATTGGCACTCTATCGTAATCTAAGAGGATTATTCTTGGATGATAAGATGAATTATGTAACAAAGGGTGTATTACCAGGTATTTTACGTGGAAAAACTGTTGAAGTATACGAAGCAAATATCGATCCTATGTTGCGTTTCATTCACACTCAAAACATTCAACCTTGTGGATGGGTATCTGTCAAAAATGGCCTAGCACAAATTCAAGACAAAAAAGCAGATACATGGATTATTGAATGTGATTATCAAGATATTACTCCTACTAAAGCACCGCGTGTATCAGCGCCTTTTCTAACTGCATCTTGGGATATAGAGTGTTTCTCAATGACAGGTGATTTTCCTGTGGCTAAAAGAACTTGGAAAAAGGCTGCTAAAGACAGTTTATTACTTGGAAAATCTGGAAAGGATATTGCTAATTTAATTCTAAATAGTTTATCTCTTGGCGACACTCCAGTTAGCACATTACCAAAGGGAATGACACCTATTTATTGTCAATTAAAGGCTAAAAATATGGACGCTATTGAGACTATTTTAGAAAAACCAAGTGTTATTGAGTGTATTGATGAATGTTTAAATGAACGCAATGGCGATTTACCAGAACGTGTTATTATGTTAGAGAAAGTACTGGATAAATATCTGAAGAATTATATTAAGTTAGTGGGTGATCCTGTTATTCAAATTGGTACAACACTTACACGTGGTACTCCTGAAACAACAGAACATCATTTATTCGTATATCCTGATTGTGACCCTATTCCTGGTATTGAGGTTCATGCTTATAAGACTGAAAAGCAGATGATTATTGCGTGGTTTGATTGGATAATTCAGAGAAATCCTGATATTCTAATTGGCTATAACGTATTTGGTTTTGATGAACGATACTTATGGGAACGTGCTGACGAACTTAGTATTATTAGTTCTAATTCTTCTATTCATGGCTTTTCACGTTTAAATGATACAGGTAGTGAAGTAAAACTCGAAGAAAACTTCTTGAGTTCTTCTGCTATGGGTGATAACTGGCTCTATATTTGGTCTACACACGGCCATCTTCAAATTGATTTGTATCATTATATCAAGCGAGGATATGTATTACCTTCTTATAAATTGGATGAAGTTACTAAGAATTTCATGTCTGGTAAAATTAAAGGGCAACAATATAATAAGGAAGAAGGAAGGCTCTATCTAAATGTAGCTGGTGCTATTAAAGATGTAAAACCAGGCCGCGCTATTACTCTACTTGATGATACAGGTGAAACTGTGAGTGGGAAACTCGTAGTTGACACTGTCGATGGCTCTTCTATTTCCTTTAAGTGCTCCCTGGAGGAAGAAGATTTAACGGAGATGGAGGATGCTACAAAGTGGGTTGTAGTAAAAGATGATGTAAGTCCTCAGGACATTTTCCGTTTACATCGCGAATCATCTGCTGGCCGTGCTATTGTTGGTAAATATTGTATTCAAGATTGTCTTCTGGTATTAGAACTATATAAGAAACTGGAGACATTTAATAATTCCATGTCTATGGCAAATGTTTGTTCAGTCCCTGTGAGCTACATTTTCAAAAGAGGTCAAGGTATTAAAATTGAGTCACTCATATTTAAGGCCTGTAAAGAACGTGATGTATTAATTCCTGTTCTACAGGCTCCTAAACAACGTGGTGAAGCTGGTGCTGATGATTCATATGAAGGTGCGATTGTATTGGATCCTATTCCTGGTTTCTATTCACAATCTCCTATTGGTGTATGTGATTTTGCTTCTCTGTATCCATCCACAATTGTGAGCGAAAATATTAGTCATGATTCGCTGGTATGGGTAAAAGACTTTGATTATAATGGTAGATTAATTACACATTATTGGGGATCTGAAGATTTTGATGAGTTTGATGGATATGCTTACACTGATATTGAATATGATATTTGGCGTCCTGATCCTAAAGATACTCGTAAAACACCTCGTAAAGTGAAGTGTGGGCGCAGAATTTGCCGTTATGCGCAACCCCTTGATGGTAGTAAATCTACTCTGCCTCAGATTACAACCTGGCTACTACAAGCTCGTGAGGCTAAGAAAAAAGAGATGAAAGGTGAAAAAGATCCTGAACGCTATGCTCTTCTTGATGCTGAACAGTTGGCTTATAAGTTGACTGGTAATTCACTTTATGGACAGTTAGGTTCTGGAACTTTTAAAATCAGACTTCAAGCATTAGCGGCGTCTGTTACAGCATATGGTCGCAAACAGATTTTATTCGCCAAAGCTGCGATTGAAAAATTCTATGGACCTGAAGCAAATGATCCTCGTGTATCTGTAAAATGTACTGCAAAAGTTATGTATGGCGATTCAGTAACAGGTGATACTCCACTCCTAGTTAAAAATTATTCTGAACTTAATATTATTACTATAGAGGATTTATTTAATAAATATTCTAATAGTTCATTTGAATATCACTATACAAAAAATGCTATTGAACTAAATAATTGTGAAATATGGACTGAATATGGATGGACTAAAATTAAATTAGCAATTAAACATAAACTTGCTTCAACTAAAAAGCTATTTAGAATTATTACCGAATCAGGTGAAGTAGATGTTACTGAAGATCATAGTCTAATTCTATCAAATGGAGTAGAAATAAAACCAAATGATGTAAAAGTAGGGACTGAATTACTTCATAGTATTCCTATAATTGATAATGGTGCTGGAATTAATGTATTATCATCTGGTAAAAAACTGGAAAAATATATTAACTTCTTTCAAAGAAAAAACCCAATGTTATATGGAAATAAAATCATAAAGATTGAAGAACTTCCTCATCCAGGTGATGCTTATGTGTATGATTTAGAAACTGACAATCATCATTTTGGAGTTGGACCAGGTGCTCTAATTGTACATAATACAGACAGTTTATTTGTAGAATTTAACGTTAAAAATCCAGAAACAGGTGAGAGATTAAAAGGCCGAGAAGCTCGTCAAGCAACTATTGAAATTACTGATGAAGCAGGTGCGTTTATCACAAAAGTATTAGCATCTCCACATGATTTTGAGTTTGACAAGGCATTTGACCCTATGTTAATGTTTAGTAAAAAGCGTTATGCGGGTAATATGTATGAAAATAATGCGGATGATTACGTTCATAAATATATGGGTATTGCCTTAAAGAGACGTGATAATGCTCCAATTGTAAAAACAATCTTTGGAGGAGCTATGAAAATGCTGTTAAATGACAGAGATGTAGAGGGTGCATTTAAGTTTGTAAAAGATAGTTGTTTACAGTTAGTTGAAGGCAAAGTCAGTTTCGGTCAATTAGTAGTGACTAAATCTCTAAGGGCTGATTATGCTAATCCTCTTTCTATCGCACATAAGGTATTAGCTGATAGAATTACAGCCAGAGATCCTGGTAATGCTCCTGCTGCTGGAGACCGAATTGGATATGTATATATTTGCCCTAAAACAGGTCAAGAAGCATCTAAATTACAGGGCGATAGAATTGAAACTCCACAATTTATTAAAGAAAATAGTTTAGTTCCCGATTATAAACATTATATAGAACATCAATTACAAAATCCCATTTCACAGATGTTTGGAATTCTATTGGAACAAATTCCTGGATTTGATGTAAATATTCTAAAAGGATGTCCTCCTTATCCTACAGATGAATTAGGTGAAGAAGAATATAAAAAAGCATTGGATCAATATCTTGGATGGCGTGAAAACGAGGCTGCAAAACTATTGTTTACAGATTGTTTACGGAAGTTTCAAACATCTAGTCGACGAACCGCTATGACAAATCTATTTGGATCTAAGGCAACTATTACACCAATGCAAAGTAAGTTGCCTACTAAAACAGTAGTAAATACGACAACAAATAAGATTATATCTGGTACAAATACTATAACTGCCGTAAATAAAGATAAAAAACAAACAACAATGAGCAATTATTTATTAGATAGTTTCCTTGTGGAGAATTTAAAGAAAAAAGAGAGGGCTACGAAGGCATCTGCTGCTAAGTCTAAGGATAAGATGTCGGATGATAGTTCTAAATAATATAATTAATGGGGAATAGAATATCTATATCTTCTGTTGGAGGTTTTGTTATGGTATCTTTATCATCATTTTCTGGCATATTATCTTTCTATATTATTATAATAATTTAAATAATAATTTAAACTAATAATGTTATTTTTAATTAGGATACACATAATGGGAAATACTATTTCAAATAATTTAAAATTAAGTTTTACAACTAATAATCCAGCTTTATCATTATTATATTCAGAAAAAATAGATAATTATTTTTATAAATGTTCTTTGAGCCCTAAAAATTCTAAAGCAAGGAATGGTGATATAATTTATAATGTTAATAAAATATCACCTGTTGAAATCAATTATATAAATACATTTATGGAAAGTATGTATAATATTTTACCAAAACGTTTACTTAATGACTTGGAAAAAGTTCGTATAATATCATTAATGCCCTCATCTGAAGGTGGAATGCCTCATACAAGACCTGGAGATAATACATCAGATGGAATTATATGTTTTCCTAATATTTCTCAGATATATTCTATATCAACATTTATACATGAATTATGGCATATTCATCAACGTAAATATAAGGCATTATGGGAAAAATTATTTAATAAACAAGGATGGAAAGAATGGAAAGGAACGTTACCTAATGAATTAGAAGAAAATAGGCGATATAATCCTGATACAATTGATTGCCCTTTATGGATTTTTCAAGATAAATGGGTGCCAATTCCTATCTTTAAAGATATTTCAAATCCAAAAATAGGAGAAGTTGATATTTGGTTTTATAACCCTGATAAAAAGATACGTGTGCGAAATATTCCAGGTGAATTTACATCATATTATTCTGATTATTTACCAATTGTATCATTTGAACATCCACGTGAATTAGCTGCTTATTTATTATCAGAACCAGATAAGTATACTAATGTATCTGCTTTTCAGGATTTAATTAATCAAATGGGTCATATTAGCCTTCCTTCTACATATAAAAGTTAATATATAAATAAGAATAAGAATAAGAATAAGAATAAGAATAAGAATATTAATTAACAGTAGGGAGTAAAGATGTGTATTGATAAGGAGAAATGTGGATGTTGGATTTCATTACATTCATTAGGAATTAAATCTGAAGGATGTATAAGAGATACACAATGGCTACGAAGTATTAAAGTACCTTGTAGCCAATCGCTTATTAATAATAAGATATATGCTAACCATAATAATATTCAATTATCATTTATTAAAAATGTAGCGCATGGTTCATTTGGTTCAATAGATCTTGCTTCATTTACGGATAGATTTGGAATTAAAAAGGATGTATATGTAAAAAAGCCTATAATACAAGGTAAATCTTTATTATATGAGGCATGTATTCAAAAATTAGTATGTGATCATTTAGAATTAATAGGATTTCCGACTGGAGCACCTAAAGTAATTGCTATATTTGCTTTATTGGATGGTTCTATATGTTTTGCTATGGAACAAATAGAAAATGCGACTACTATGTCTGCCTTATTAGGAGAATGTTCTGAAAATGATATAACTGAAATAATTATTGATTGTTTATTACAAATTACTGCTATTTTATGGTATCTTGAATCAGAATTAGGAATTAATCACAGAGATTTAAAACCAAGTAATTTTCTTGTATGTTCTCATACTCCAGAAAACAAAACACTCTTTATAGGTGATGATATTATAGATATACATTCAAAATATACAATTACATTTATAGATTTTGGATTTTCTTGTATGGGCTCAATAGAAACACAGAAGCCTGATATATCTCTTAGTAGTGTATATAGTCATAAGGATCCATGTCCTAAAAATGGACGTGATATGTATATGTTTATAGCATTTTTATTTATGGAGTTTCATAGTAAAATAAAAGGAGATATATTGGATTTATTCTATAAATGGTTAGAAATTCCTGGTGTTAATATGCCTTCATTTCTTAAAAAATATGGAATTAGAGCTAAACAATGGGTTTATTTTTACAGTGGAAATTCTAACATTAAAGAATTTGTATCATGTCCTCAAAATATTATAAAAGATTTAGCAAATCTTATAATAAAAGATAAATAACTTTATATATCATTTTATATTATTTTTCACTCTTTATTTTTCACTCTTTATTCCCTCCAATCCTTTAATTAAAAGTTTATATATATTATACTGGTTTCCAATATTCAGTATCATAATATACTTTACAATCAGATGAAAATTCTGCTAAACTTTGTTGTCCGCTTTCATAACCTCCATAATATGTATTATAAGGGATATGAACCTCTTTAGCATTTCCTAAAAATGCTGCCAGCCAAGATATAGTAGAAGCAGATAATAGAAGTTTATTTGAATTTAATAGAAAATCAAAATCATCTCCTAATAGACTTGATACGATAATTGGATTAAATTCATTAAATTCTTCGATGTATTTCTTTTCCCAATCTTCAGTTACTTTATCAGTTACAATATATAATTTGTCATATTCAATTCCTCTAATAATATTTTTAAGAAAATCTGGATCATAAATTTGTGTAGTATTGTTTTCTTTATCATATAAATCACGAAGACTAATATGTAATGTTAAATCATTTACATCTGATTTAATCTCATGTTTTGTTTTGTAGTTTAAAATATTAGAAATTCTAACTCTATTACTAATATAATCATTATTTTCTTTATTAAATAGTGATCTTAGAAAATCACGTTCTTTTAGAAAAATCTCTGATCGCTGAAAATCTCCCATTAATAGAATATCCTTTGAAGTATCAATCGGATAGATATTTCCATTTATATATTCATTTACAATTCTTGTAAATAATTCATTATTGATTACAGTATTAAAATCATAATTAATAAATTGTGAAGGTTCTGTTTCTACATAATTATATATTTTTTTTATAATTTTTGCCGCAAAATATTGAAATAAATTACTACTAAATCCTCCTTTAATAAAAAACTTTACTTTTAGTTCTTTTGTATCTGTAGACATTTATGTATAATTGATATATTGTATTAAATATATAATCTTTTAAATACTGAATATAAAGATTTAACTAAGATATATATTTAAGTAATTATAATATGGCATTTATTTCTGCTATGTCCTCATCTGATAGAGTTTATACTAAAGTTGGAGTTAATGGGGCTGATGTATATACAGAAGATGGTGTAGGTGATTTACGAGTAAGTCTTTTTACAATGCTAAACAGGGGCTTAGCAGAATCATATATTATGGATTATGTAAATAGAATTGTAAAAGATGGTAATTCAGAACATATTCGTGATTTATTTGTAATGGCATTCCAAACACGTGATGTTCGTGGAGGAAAAGGTGAAAAAGATTTATTTTATTATATTATGAATGCTCTTTATAAACATCGTCCTAATATTGTTAAAGAAATGATTACACTTGTTCCTGAATATGGATGTTGGCGTGATATGTGGGTTTTACTACGTAATATTCCTGAATTAGAACATAGTATTTTGACATATACACGTAATGTGTTTAATGCCGATAAACTCAAATATGACGAAGGTAAATATAATGAAATGTCTCTTTTAGCCAAATGGTTACCTCGTGAGAAATCAGGTACTTATCCTGGTGTTGCTCGTAAGATTGCCAATCATATTTATAGTAATACTCGATCTATGAGGGAACGTATTGTATGTTATCGTAAACACGTTTCTAATTTAAATAAGGCTCTAAAAACAGTAGAGATTAATATGTGTGGTGGTGATTGGAAAAGTATTGTTCCTGAGGCTGTTCCTGGTCGTAATTTAAAACTTCACAAAAAGGCATTTCTTAATGAAGTATATAATAAAAATGATAAGGGTAGATATAATACAAATGAAGTTGTTCTTCGTTTTCCTGATTTAGAAGATCGTATGAAATGTCGTGAAAACTTTCAAGAATTTGCTAAGAATTTGGAAAAGGGTTCAACAAAGGCGCATGGAGCAAATGTAATTATGCCACATGAACTCGTTCAACAGACATTATATAATAAGCTAAATGAGGAAGAACACGCAATTAATCAGGGTCAATGGGATGATATTCGCAGAGATACCTTGGAAAAAGGTGGACTTGGTAAGTGTGTACCTATGTGTGATTTTAGTGGTAGTATGGATGGTTTGCCTAAACTTATTTCACTTGCGCTTGGTATTCTTATTTCTGAAATTAATCATTCTTCATTTAGGGATCATATTCTAACATTTGACCACGAACCTAAATGGCATTCATTTAGTGGTATGGCAAATCTTCAGCAAAAGTTAAAATCTATTTCTAAATCATTAGGTCAGGGTCTTAATACTGATTTCTATAAGGCGTGTATGAAAATTCTTGAGAAAATGAAAGAGCATCGCGTACCTATTGGTGAAGAACCTGAAGATTTAATTGTTTTAACAGATATGGGATGGGATGCAGCCCTATATGATAATAGTTATCCTAGAAAACCACAACCAGTATGGAAAACACAAATTCAACAAATTCGCGATGAATTTAAGAAGGCAAGTGAGGAAGTATGGGGTGCTGAAGTAGAAGGATGGAAAATGCCTCGTATTATTATCTGGAATCTGAGTGCTGCCTACAAGGATTTCCATGCAAAAGCAGAAGATGAGGGTGTTGTAATACTTTCTGGTTGGTCTCCAAGTATTCTTAAAGCGCTACAAAAGAAAGGTGTTACTGTTAAAACTCCCTATGAAGGTTTACGTGAATTACTTGATGACGAACGATATGATGCGGTTCGCACAATTTATGATGAATGCGCCACCTCTGAAGTTTAATTAAAAGGAACTTAAAGACCTATTATCTATAGTGATGTAGAGGGTGTCTCCTCTAACCATGTATTCTTGCAGCAATCTCTAATAAATCTTTTACGATATAAAGGAATGAATTATAGGGAATACAGTTTAAATAAAATTAAATTAAATATTGTGTTTTTTCTGAGTTATGCGTTCTGAGTTATCTGTGTTCTGAGTGAGTGTTTTCTTAATGCCCTGGTATGTTGATACTGGTGCTTTTAATGTTATTTTAATTTAAAGTGTTGATAAAAATGTCGGCATTTGTTAAAATAACATTTAGGGATTGAAATGTATTATTTGTATATTCTTACAGCAATTAAAATTAATAATGCTTAGAATTAATATTTTTGAATATAGTGTATAATACATATCTCCCTTAAAATATGTTTTCTGGTGATATAGTATAGTATAAAAGTAGCGACTATTTATGATAATATACGGATGTTAAAACTACTATTGGTGGGATTAATTGTTGTATTACTATAAATTATTACCACTTTTATAACTATTTAGTAGAACATATATAGTACGTTTATAAATATTTATCAAAAAAAAATAATAAAAAATAATATTTGTATATGTACTTTGTATGTTTGTTGTAAAAATAGTCGCATAGAGCGATATACTAAAGAAAACATACAGCAATCTTTTTTTGTGAAACTATCGTTTCAAATTAATGCTTATGAGTAATGCCTATTTTACTTTAAATGATAATGATATATAGATAATATATATCATAATATCATAAATAGGTTTGGATTTGATGCCAATAAAATCCATAGTTTAATTCACATACAGTCTGGGAGTACTCCAAGATTAATTGTGTTACGTCTAAACTATGGTAATTTTTTATCCCCTCCCTTTAATGTTCTTTTCAAAAAGGAATATTAAAGGGTTATTTTTATTTATATAGTAGATTAATAATGTCTGAATATGGTCCATATGATAGTGATTTAACTGAGAGTGAAAATGAAGTGACAAACGAAGTTGTTGAAGAATGTAAACAAGTTAAAATTGCTGTAAAACAAGGGGAAAAGCGTCGTATTATGAAAGGAATGACTTATAATATTGATGAGAAACATGGATATATTTATCTTGTTAGAACAAGAGAGTTCAAATCACTCAACCGCACTATTTATAAAGTAGGTCGCACTTCACAATGCCCTGATACAAGAATTACACGGCTACATAAATATACTAAAGGTTCTGAGATTTATCTTATTTTACAATGTCATGTTAATGATGTTGGTTTAATTGAAAAAGATATTTTAGAGCAATTTTGTTTACGTTTTGATCCTGGTCCTGATGGATCAGAAGATTTCATTATTCCAACTCCTAAAGAATTAATGGATGCAAAAGAAATAATTTTTAAAGTTATTCAAGAATATGAGCAAAAACGTATCCCTGATCCAAATATTAAAAGTATTTTTACTAATTAATATTTATAAAATAATATTTTATAAAATTTATAAAATAATTAATGGTTTGTCAGATTTCTGTTTAGTTTGAACTATTTTATAAATCCGTTGAAGGTTTTCTATATATTCATCAGATTTATCTGTTTTAATTGGATTTCCTACAAAAGTATAAGTATGTGATTGTTCTAATCCAAAATATACTTTATTCCACTTCCAAAAACTATGCCAATTAAATAATTCTAATGCTGAAATATCAGCAGAATAACCACATATTGCTGAAAATATTTTGTTAAATATATTTACTATTTTTTTTATATTACTATCTTTTGTAGAAGTTGTAAAGAATTCTTGTTCTCCTTGTATATAAATTGGGATTAAATTATAGAGCTTTCCTATTTCTAAATAACCTTTTCTACTCTTTAAAAAACACATATTATGAGGATTATCTGAATTACAATACCCCATTTCTTTTACTCCTCCTGGAAAAATAGATACAGATTGTCCTTTTTCTAAATAATGTGATATATACTCTTTTGTAGCAGGAATACATCCATAAAAAAGAAATAATTCACGAATTATAGGTATCTGAAATGTCATAGAATGAACTGTTGTTTTTGTATTTTTAAGAAAATTAAATAAGGGTGATTTAGTGCATAATTTATGAATTATATGTGTTATTACTTGAATTCCATGAGGATGCCAAACCAATAATTCTGGATTTTCATTTTCATTTTCATTTTTGGTTTGATTACTTTCAAATTCTGCCTGAAATACTTTATTATAATTATCAGAATGTAAATAAACAGAATTACCTAAACTTTCACGTAATTCCGTCCAATAATCTATTTCTTTAAATGTTGGTAGTTTCACTTGAATATACATAAAATATATTAGCAATGGTATCCATAAAAATATATTAAGAATTGATGTTCCACAAATTAATAATGTAAATAATATAAGTCCTGGTAAAAAACATAACCAATGTAATAATAATTCTATTAATACATTAGTCATCATATTTGGGTATTTATTATTATTAATCTATTTTACTTATTATTTTATTACGCTTTTATTTGTCGGCTTAAGCCTTAGATCGCCATTGTGTATCACATACATTACAAATATAAATGAACTTAAGATTAATAGGATCATATTTGAGATAAATAACATCACGTGCTTTACCAGATGTATTTGAGGGACATCCATCATTGGGGCATTTAATGGAATCTACATGAGGTAAAGTTGGATCTTGTTTAGTAAATTCATTCATAAGAATTTTATAACCCTCTGATGTTTTCTCCTTCAAATCAATCTCAAGAACTAATCCACCTTTAGTATCCTCTGTTTGATATCCACAATTACGACAAATACGTCGGAGTGTCTGACCCTCTTGGTCTAAATATAAATAGTATCTACAAGTGGGGCAAAAGTCAGTTTCCTTCATTATACAAGAGTTATTCTACTATATATTTTGGGCGGTATTTAAATCAAATTTTAACACTTTTGTGATTTTACTATTTTATAGTTTTATAGTTTTATAGTTTTATTTGTAAATATAATGTTATAGCATTCCTCCTTAAGATAAGAATATAAATGCGTATAAAAATGTGATTAAATTAGACTATAAAATTTGACATCCAACGGCAGGGTGATGAATAGCAGACACACAATGCCGCCTATTGATAATTTCTTTGAAACACCTTTTGGAACCTATGTTGACGCAAGGAGAGTTATAGATAAAGGAGTATGCTCCTTTACTGGTATGGGAACCGTTAAAGGTAAATTTATGATTAAAGATGAAGATTACCCTGAATTTCTTGATTTACTCCATGAATATCTCTTCGTTCAACAACGTCGTCCATTAAATCTTGTAGAACAACGTAGGTGTGATTTATATTCACCTATTCTTATTGATTTGGACTTCAAATATCCCGCAGAAAGAGCTATTCAAAGACAATTTGAACTTTCTCATATTCACGAGTTTATTCGTGCATATGTGGAAAATATTACATACTTTTATGATTTATCTGATTATGAAAAACCTCTACGCTTCTTTATTTCATTACGCCCTGCTCCATATGAAGATAAGAAAAACAATGTTTCACAACGTTCCATTAAAGATGGTGTCCATATCCAATGTCCTGATCTAATTCTACATTCTGAACATCAACAAGTTCTAAGACATAAATCTATTGAATTATGTCAATTATCTGAAGCATTCAGAAATACTGGATATATTAATAGTGAAAAAGATATTTATGACGAAGCAATTGTAAAGAAGAATGGATGGTTCTTTTATGGCGAGTCAAAGCCTGATATCCCTGCTTATTCACTTGCCTCTGTATTTGTATATGATATACTTAATGGAGAATTCTATGAAGAAGATGTTGAGGATTATAATCCAAGACGTTTATTAGAAATCTTATCTATTCGTCATAATCTAATTGTAAAACCTATTCATATCAATGAAGAAGTACAAGATGAATGGAAAGAGAGATTGGATTATTGTACTGGTAAACGTATTCCTCAAGTAAAACAAAATAAAGTAATCTTAGATACAGAAAATGATGATAGTAATCATGATGAAAATGATGGTGAAGATATGGCAATTGTAACTACTTCACATAATTATTATGAACAAATGGAACAGGATAAAATTAATTTGGCACGACAATTAGCAATTGAATGTTTATCGCCTGAGAGAGCATCTGGATATCAAAGTTGGATTGAAGTAGGATGGTGCTTACATAATATTGATCATTCTGAAGAAATGTTTAATACATGGATGGAATTTAGTGCTAAATCTCCTAAAATTAGTGAAAATAATATTAATGCGCTTTTAAAAGATTGGAAACGTGGATGGAGCCGCAGTTCTTATGAACGTCAATTTACTATTCGCAGTCTTCATATGTGGGCTAAAAAGGATAATCCTCGACGTTATAAACAAATTATGGAAAATAGTTTTATTGACTTTGTTGAGCGAGAAGTTGATGCTACACATACACATATCGCGCGTTTAATGAAAAAGATGTATGGTAATAATTATGTTGCTGCTATTGATAGTAAAAAAACAGAGTGGTATGAGTTTACTGGAACAAGTTGGAAAAAATTAGCACAAGGTGTTGAATTGCGTAATAAAATGACAACTGAAGTTGCGGGTATTATCTCTAAAACACGTGAAAGTATTCGTAATAGACTTAATAACATGACAAATGATGAACGCGCATTTGAAGAAACTCGTCTTAAAAAAATGACTAAGATTGAAAACTGTTTATATACAGCTGGATTTAAAGATTCGGTTATGAAAGAATGTGCGGGTATATTTTATGAAGAAGACTTCGCCCAAAAGCTTAATTCAAATCAATATTTAATTGGATTTAATAATGGTGTAATTGATTTGAAAGCAACACGTGAAAAGATAAATAAAGATGGTACTTCTACAAAGGAAACATATGTTAATTTTAGAAAAGCGGAACCATCTGATTTCATTACATTTATGGCTGGAAGATGGTCTCCTAAAAATTGTGATCCAATTGATTATGTAAAATATGATCCTAATAATCTAACAGATGAACAAAAACAAATAGATGAAGAGATTAATGATTTTATGGAAAAAGTCTTTCCAAGACCTGAATTACGTGATTATATGTGGAGAAGACTTGCAAGTTGTATTGAAGGTGATAATAAAGAACAGACCTTTGAAACTTGGATTGGTGTTGGTGGTAATGGTAAATCTAAATTAGTTGATTTGATGTCTATGTGTTTAGGTGACTATGCCACTTCTTTACAATCTACTGCTATGACACGAAAGAGGCCTGAATCTGGTGCTGCTAATCCTGATATTATGGCTATCAGAAATCGCAGATTTATCTATATGTCTGAACCTGACGATAGAGAGCCTCTCAATACATCTCGTATGAAACAATTTAGTGGTCAAGATTGTATTGAAGCACGTGGTTTATTTGAAGATCAAACTAAGTTTACAGTGACAGGTAAAATGTTTATGCTTTGTAATGCATTTCCTGCTATTAATACTATGGATGGAGGAACTTGGCGTCGTGTTCGTGTAGTTCCATTTGAATCTAAATTCGTATCAAAAGACTCCATTGAATTAAAACTCAAAGAAACTAAACCTAATGAATACAAAAATATACATCCACGTGATAATAATTTAGATATTAATCTGAAAAAATGGAGAACACAGTTTATGGCAAGACTTATCTATGTATATGAAACCTTTTACATGAATTATGGAATTGGAAAACAACCATCTATTATTATGGAAGAATCTAATAAATATCAAGATACATTCGATTCCGTTGCTAAATTCCTTACAGCGCGTACTCGAAATGTAAATAATTCTGATATGAAAGATAAAATAAAAGCAGATGAAGCTAAAGCAAACATTAAAGATATATTTAGAGTATATAAGGCATGGTATGAAGCAATTGGAGGTGGTGTTGGTAGAAAATTATCACAAAATGAACTATATAAAAGATTATGTGATAAACTTGGCGAACCTTCTGATAAAAAGACATTTCTTGCTCTTAGATTATTCGAAGATGAAGAACAACTTGAAGAATATGATAATGAATTAAAAATGGCCTAATATAATATCATATATTAATAATATATAAATAAATAATAAATAATATTTTTGTTTCTGTTTTCTATTTTCTGTTCTCTGTTTTCTGTTTTCTATTTTTATTGTTAAATTTTGCTTTATTTTACGCTAATAAAATAAAAATAGAATATAAAAATAATGATAAAATAACAATTCCAGTTGTACTCATAAGAAGTCCTCTTAAAATATGTCCATCTTGACGTGAAATAGTATATACATATATAATTGCTATAACCATAAATAAATAACCAATCATTGTTATCGCAATTGTATAGTCCTCCACAAAATTAAGACGTTTCATATTAAATTTTTCTGGTAATTTATCTTTCACTTCAATAAAATCTCTATCAGATCGTTCCACTACTGCTTCCTTCTTCTTTATATCCGTCATTAATTTGTCTTTTTTTTCTTTAAGTTCCGTATTACGTTCTTTAACTTGTTCGACAATTAGAGCATGACTTGCTTTTCCATAAATAGCATCACCCATTAGAAGTGTATCTTGAACTACTGCTGATAAGTGATTAACATCTTTTTGAAGATTAATAGTTTTTTGCCCCAATGATGAAATCTGTGCGGTTTCTACTGGAGATGTACAGTTTGCTATATCAGAATTAATTGATGATAATTTATTGGGAATTGATTTACATGTTTGTGATGTTGCATCCTTATTGACACACACTCCACGCGAATTATCATTTGTTCCAGCACAATAACACCAAGGTCCTGTTAGGGGATCATTTGATGGTCTTGCACAATCACTACTTGCGCCTGGAGGGGCTTGACCTTGTGCCCATTTTGAATTTGCTTCTTGTTGATTTTGTGTATTACCATCTTCTGCTAAGTTACTCCATCGGGCACAACCATTAGGACATTCCTTTGGAGCTGCCAAAGTAGTGCTCGGGTATATTTGTGGATCCAAAGAAGTAGCCATCTTACTTATTAATAGATTATGTTATTAAACAATCTGTTTCAAACAATCTGTTTCAAACTAACATCAATTTCTTTTCCAGCATTTACAGAAGCATTATAACTTACATCAATCGCATTTTGTAGTTGATTAGCTTTATTAGTTGCTTCTTGTTCTAATGTATTTAGATCAGATTGTATTCCTGATATAAGACCAGGGCAAATATTAGGTAATGGTATTTTACCACCCTCACTCTTAAATATTTTTCTATCCCAATATCGTTTATTACGTAAAACATTTGTATATCTTGATCTATAAATTAAAATTAATACAAATACTAAAATAAGACCTCCTAAAATAGCTCCTAATAATCCACTTCCAATTATATCTGCTTTCCATAATCCACTAAATACTAATGCTATTGAAAGTATAATAAATAATATTGAATATACAAAAAGAGTATCGTCTTTATTACCAATAGTCCATTGGTTCATTTCATATTTACGTCCTGCTAAATCTTTATTAAATTGTAAATCATTTACTTCTTTTTGTTTTTCGTTATATAATGTATCATACATTTTATTCAATTCTTGACTACGATTGGTATACATTATGATATCCTCATTTGTATCAAATGAACTCTGTAAATCCCCGTAGACTTTTTTAAATGCGTCATCTTTTTGTTGTGTAATACCTTTATACACATTATCCTGTTGTGTCTGTAAATATTGCTGTAATTGACTTGGATTACTCTTTAACTGTTGAACCATTGACATTAATTCATCATTACTTTGTATACTTTGTATACCTTGAAACTGTTTAGTATTATCTATTACTGTGTCAAGATTTGACATTTCTATTATATGTTTTATAAGATAATTATTTAATTATTAACTGGCAGAACGATATATATATACAAGTAATCCTAACGCAACAATATTAAGAAAACTATATGTCTTTAGTAAATTATTTGTGTATCTTGCTTTCTCTTCAGTAAATTTTACTTGTTCTCTATTTAACTTTTCAATTGCTTCTTGTGATGAAAGTGTTTTATTTTGTTTTTCTAACTTTTGTTGTTTTTCTTTAATATTCTTATTAAAACTTGAAATCTGACTTTTAAGAGATGTGGCTGTTTTTAACATATCATTTGAAATACCATTTGATACTTGTGCTAAATCATTTAGTCTCTGATTTAATTTTCTTGTACTATCTAAATAATTATACATTATTTGTTGATTTTGTGTAGAATTCTCAACATATACTTGTTGAATACTTGTTAGAAGTTTCTGTAAAGAATATTTATATCTTGCATCATAAAAACAATATTCATCTTGTAAATTGACTAAAAGTGCTTTTTGTTTTTCATCTGAATTTATAGAAATAACTCCCTTTGACTTCAATGTTGTAATGATTTGTTGAATTGTTGTTTCTTTAAGCATTCCATTTGCTTCTCGATCTGATTGTTGATATGGCTCTGCTGGTAATATTCCTTGTTGAACTCCATTACCATATATAGTTTGTAAATCAGTATCTGTTAATGCTGTATTGGTTTGACAAATAGTTGTCATCTCTAAATCTTATATTGAATTTTAGGTATTAAATTATTTACCAAATACACCAGCAATCTTTAGTGATAAAAATATAATAACTATTACTGCTGATCCCAATAGAGATAGTAATATACGCTTATCAGTTAAAAATAAGAGTATTAATGAAAATATATTTGTTTCTGGATGTATTTGAGGAACTGGTAATGTCTGTTTAAAGATAATAAATCCTACACCAAAAAATAAGATTGCTAATAACCAAAAATAAGGAATTAGACCCTGACGAATTGGACGATTTAATATAAATAATTTGTGTCTTGATATATCTGTATTTCTGGACCGGAGCAACTCATCCCGTGCTACCGCTGTTTCTACATCAACCTTCATTTCATCTTGGATTTTCTGTAATTTATTAATTTGTTTTTGCAGTTCTCCATTTTCCGTTAATATTTTTGATAAATCAGTATTACTTGTATCTTGTGATAATGTATTTACTATATCATCATTTAATTGTACATAAGCAGATTTAATTTGTTCTGCCTTTGTAGTTAATTGTATAATTTTATTATAAGTTGGATTATTATTGGGATCTTGGCTAATTCCAGCAGTTGAAATATACTGAGAATATGCTTTATTTAATTCCGTAATTAATCCTTGAATATTTTCTTGGGCTAATTTATCAAATCTGGCCTGAAATTGACTTCTCTTTTCTACCCAACTCATACTTCTAACTTTTGTTTCGCGTTTAATAACAAAAATATATTCTTTAATATTCCTTTAATATTCCTTTAATATTTATGTTATTATTTATTGATTGATTTATTTGTAATGAGTTATTAATACTTATTTAAGGAGAACATACTCTATACATAATTGCTTCACCTGATGATTGACTTGGACGAGTAATCTTAATAATATCTCCTGGAACTGCTCCAATACATCTTGTAATTGGGTCTAAATGGAACTTAATTTCTGGTAATTTAGATTTTGATGTAATATACATAGATTTAAGTAATTCTTTGTGTTCTTCTTGAGGAACAATTTCATGCTTAGGTACTAATACATGTTTTAAAGGATTAACTACAATTTTTTGAATATTAAAGAATGATACACGAAGTTTATACTCTTTTCCATTCTTATTTTTCATATATTGTTTAAGAGCAATCATATGATGCGCATCTCCTAAATCCTCCATCATCATCACAATCACTTCTGTATTATTAATTTCATCAAGTGGAATATCATCAAAGAATGTTTCTAACTTTTGACGACTGATCTTAGCATATCTTACATCACATACTTGTGTAGGCTCATCACGTTTTGACACCTTAAAACTTAAACTTGGAAATGCTTCAATAGCAACAGATATTTCGGCCGGAGAAAACTTACGATACTTATTTACATCATAACCCCTTGCTTCCAATAAATCAAGTAATGTCATACGACTACGATAAACTGTATCAACATATTCAAAGTTCATTTTTCTAAATATCACCTATGTATTTTAAGCCCTTACTTTCGGTCAAATTTTATTTATAGATTTGTCTATTATTCTAATTTATTTACTGTTACAGTTGAGTTAGATGAAAAACCTGATCCTGAATTTGCCCCTTCTCCACCTGAATTACCATAATTAAATGACATTCTTTGTCTTGGTGGACCCATAGGACCATCCATATTATAATTCATTCTTCCATAACTATTTCTTCTTACAGGGCGGTTCATCATAGGCATCTCAATACCATCTTGATACATAGCCTGTGGTGATGTATCTATTACAAGAGTTGGACCAGCACCAGGTAGTGCGGATGATACAATATTTTCATTAGGATTAATCATCATAGAATTATTTGGAGGCATTAATCCTCCTGACATATTACCTCCTAATAAATTATTAAATGGATTAAATGCTGTTTGTTGCTGCTGTTGCTGTTGCTGTCTTATTTGCTCTATTTGTTGTAATTGTGATTGATTAGTTGGTGATTGATCAAATTGTTGTGTCATAATTCCAGTTACTTGTTGAGGAATTTGTTGTACCAATGATACACCTTGTTGTAGCCCATCCTCTAATGCATTTAATCCTTGATTAATTAAACTGGGTTCTTCTCCTGATATTATTTCATTTTGTAGTTGTATTTGTTGTTCTACAAGTTGTCCTTCAGGTGTTTCCTCCATAATTGTATCTATTTCAGCACGTTCTGCTTCTGACATTTTGGCTAAATCTACACCCATTGATGTTAATTGTTCAACAGTAATTGTTGCTTTTTCTTCTTCCTCGATATATGCTGGTGCTACAATTTCAGGTAAAATTAATCTTGGTAATTCTTTAACTACTTCTGTAGTTGTACCTGAATATTCTAATTCACGGAGTTTCTCAAATCCTGATGTTGTCATAAAACGAAGACCCATATTTAAATATGTTTCCAATTCCTGAGAAAGTAGTTTGGTTGAATAAGGCATTTCAACATTTACAATTTTTGATTTAGGACGACCTAATGGGGGCAATAATTCCAGATTTTTATCCGAATCACCAATAAAACGAACAGGGCCATCACATAAGGGACACATCTTGATATTCAAACGTGGGTTATAAATAGGAACAGTACCGCAAGATATACAAAGAGGAAATTTGGCACCATCTGAACGCTCCATAAATGCTTCCTTGAAAAATCCTGAAATACCGTGTCCTAAAATAGCATCACGGTCCATTTCACCAATCTTCAAACCACCTTGATTACCACGGCCACCAGTTGGTTGATGTGTTCTCTGTTCCTTACGACCCTTTCCACGCGCCTGCCACTTATCTTCTACCATATGTTTTAGACGCATTCCATATACAGGTCCAATGAAAATAGCCGCCTGAATTTGTTCTCCAGTTGCGCCATTATATAAAACTTCATTTCCATAACGTTCATAACCATGTTTTTCTAATACAGAACCAATTGCTTCTTCTGGTGATCCATCATTCATAAAAGAAGTTCCATCGCCAATTCCACCTGATAATGCCGCCGTTTTTCCTAAAAGTTGTTCCAAGTTCTGCGCAATAGTCATACGTGATGGAATGGCGTGAGGGTTCATAATCATATCAGGTACTAATCCTGTTTTTGTTCTTGGCATATCATGACCCCTCAGAAGTGCTCCAATTGTTCCCTTCTGGCCATGTCTGTTAGAAAATTTATCACCTAATTCAGGCATTCTGTCTTGGACTACACGGATCTTAACCAAACGCATTCCCATATTATTTACCATCATTACTACCTTTTCTACACGACCCCTTGTCCAAACTTGAGGAGTTACAGAAGCATCTGTTACATTAGCAGATTGTCCTGCCATATATGCACCAACAATAACAGTAGTTTCATCTACATATTCTCCTTCTTTGATTATACCACGTTCATCCAATTTAGAATAATCCAGACCAGGTTTCAAATCCTTCCAATTAGCAATACGCGCTGGATTTCCAAAACGAACTTTTACTTTAGCCATATCATCATCTTCCTCATATGCTTCATAAGAACGGAATGCCATTGAACGGAACATACCACGTTGGATTGCATCATAATTCATTACTATACCGTCTTCTTGATTGTATCCAGACCAAGTAGCAATTGCGAGAATACAATTCATACCATATGCCATTTTACCTTCACCCAAATAATTATTATAAATTGTTCTTGTAATTGGCATTTCTCCATAGCATAATACATGTGCAGTATTATCAAAACGATTACGCCAATTTGTTGCATAAATTGATAAACCTTGTTTTGATTGAGAACACGATAATTGATTACGAGGTGATTGATTATGAGGTGCAAAAGGAATAAGCGATGTCATTAATCCCATAATTGTTGAAGGATGAACCTCCATATGGGTTGTTTCTTTCTTTATATAGGCTGGATTATTGGCAATATATACTTCATTTTGTTCATAAGGATCCACGTATTCAATAGCTCCTGTATAAGGCGCAAGTGCTTCAGGGTAATCTTCTAAAGATAATTGTCTTTCTGCTAATGGATCAAAGAAATCTGTGCTATCTAAATTAGAAGTTTGACGTGCTAAGAGGTTACCCATTACTAAATCTCTCCAAGTGGGATATTTGGCGAGTTTTTCAACAGGAATGGGATTATCATTTGAATGATCTAACCAAATTAGGGGACGAAGAGGACGACCTTCATCAATATAGAAATATACACGACGATCACGAATTGAAAATGAAATACTTACTGAGTATGGAAGACATCCACAGCGTTTTAGTGTTTTAAGAGCCTTTGTAAGAAGATGAGGTTTAGCAGTATAACCAAACATACCTCCATTTAGATAAAATGGAACAAAAATAGTGCGTTGTTCTTCTGTGACATCCTCTGGTAAATATACACGTCCAGTTGTTCTTAACCACTCTTTAATCTTTTGACTATCAGACGCAATAGAAATTGCTGTTAAGATAGAGAGGTTCTTCGCAATACCAATACTACCACCAGTAGGTGTTTCAGATGTACAGAAATAACCATATTGAGATGTATGGAGTTTACGAGGACCTGTCAATTTCATACTTGTATCGAAATCCAAAATAACACGACGACAATGAGACATAAAATCAGTGTAAGAAAGTCTTGATAATGCCTGAAGAACCCCTGACTTCTCCTCACCCATACCAGTCCCCCATTTTCCTTTAAATCCCCTCATAATTTGATCTGTGAGTAATCCTGGTACAAAGATAATATTGTCATTTCCTGGCTGGAAAATATTTATGAAGTTTTCATCTTTATAGAGAACAGCTTTATTGTAGTTATATTCTTTATCAATTGCTAAAGCAACTGCATTTTTCCATGTTTTATAAGAAGCACCAAAAAGCATTTGTGTTAGGAAACCGCTTGTAAGACAACGTTGATTTCTTGTATCATCGCGATCAGTTTTTGTATCATAACCTTCTGAAACACGTAGGATTTTACGGACACAATCACCTAAAAATAGGGCTTGTGCTGATGGGTCATTTGGCATATGAATGAAAAGTTGGTTTTTAATAATATCTAATACATGTGCTTCTGAAAATCCTTTTGTAAGTGTTTTAATATACTCAATTGCTGTATATGTATTTAAGAAAGGATATGCTTCAATAATGGAGGGTTGTAATTTAGGAATAAGTAATTTGGCTTCAGGGCTTTCAAAATCAGGGAAAATCATTCGTAGAATTTCTTCATCTGATTGAAATCCAATAGCACGAAATAGAACAAATAGAGGAATTGCTTTTCTGACAAATGGAATTGAAACCTGAACTGTTTCATGTGTACTTGAACGTTTTTTATCTGATTGTGAAGGTCTTGTTAGAGCAAATGCTACACGTTTGACTTGACGTGTTTCCGCTGATAAACAACTAATAGATGCGTAAACTGAAATTTTGGGATCAGTTTCTTGTGGTGTTACATATAAGGTATTAAAAGCCTGTTCTTGACGTGTAATAAGGACTTTTTCAGCACCATCTACGATAAAATAACCTCCATTATCATAAGGGCATTCACCTGCTTCTATTAGAAAACTCTTAGGTTTATTATGTAAAATACAATAGCGACTATGAAGCATGATAGGGATTTTAAAAAGAGGCCATTTCTGGAATGTTTCAGGTGGAACATCTAATGATTTTGTTTGACCCATTTCATTTGTATAAGTAATCTTAATTACAATATCCGCATATACAGTTGAGGCATATGTTAGGTTCCGTAGACGTGCTTCATTAGGATATAATACACGAACTTCTTCCGTATTTTGTAGAGAAACTGTCGGAGTTCCTATCTCAATTTGTTGTGCATCTTCTCCACCTACATATATTTCCACCTTATACTTATAAATATTCCTGTCTGGATCTATCAAGTCCTTTAAAATTAGGATTGGATTATTCGCTTTAATAATTGAAGTTAAATCCTGTTTTAAAAAATTATCATAACTATCCAAGTGATGACGTGTGTACACATATGGAAGTGTCCTAAAATATTTGTCAATTAAATGACGTGATAGTTCACGTGCCTCATCTCCTGACAAAGTCATTCTATCTGATTACTATTTTACATTTCTTTAACTCTTTATTACGAGATTTGAAGAAATGTATAAGATAATTAAATATTGTTATATATAACTTAAAATAATATTAAATATATTATAAATCTTTACTTATAATTAATTTGTCTTTGTGTTTGGTCAGGAGAAGGTCCAACTTGTTTTCCATAAAACATATCTTCAGCATCTTGTAAAATACTTGGAGGTACAGTAGCAGGAATTAGTCTTGTTCCTCCTGATTTTTTTAATTTTCTACTCTGTCTCTTTCCACCCTTTGCTGAGAAGTTTACTGTATTATCACCCATTCCTTTAGGAACACTTGTTACGTAATGGGTTTGGCCTGGTACAGGGTCATATTGTTGAGCAGGTTCAGGATTCCAAAAACCCTTTGAGACATATTCCAAGATATCCCCATAAGCATTGGGAGGAATTTGGCCTGGTGAGGGGTAAAGACCTGCCCTTGTAGTGTAATCAAGAGGTGCTCCAGCAATTGGAGCAGCACCACCTTTATGTTTATGTGTTTTATGTCTTAATGTTCTTCCATGAGTTTTAGCCTGAAGTAAAACATGATCTACATATGCTTCTGCTGACTTTTTATCAATCTCTTTGTGAAACACCTTTTTCCATTCTGTTTGGAAATCCTTTACAATATTAGCATGGGGTTCTTTTGAATGTGCTTTTTTATGAAGAAACTCTTCAACATGTTCAAAGGAACGCCGTAATTCAGGAATTGAATAAATACCCTCAGACTTATGTTTAGAACTCCTGTGATGTTTTCTGGTTTTATGATGAACCATCTCTATTTCTTATTATTTTATTAAAGTGTCTCCAAGAAACTTCTGGTTAATTGTTTATTGTTTGATTTATTATTATTATTTGATTTATTAGTATTATTACCACTTATAGTATTTTTAATATTATTCATCATATTATTCATTACATTACCTATACTGGATGTTGTATTATTAATTGTTTCTGTAACTTTGTTTGTAGCAGTGTTAGCAGGCGCAGTTGTAATATTAGGAGTAATAGGAACAGGAACAGACCCTTTTGAGAAAAAAGATAAGATAGAATAAATTATAAAAACAACTATGGCAGCAATCATTATGGCCGGAGCATAAATCTTAAGCGATTCCTGCCAAGTGCTAAGGCGATATTCTGATTTAAACATCTTATAATGACTATGTACTCCATATGATAGGAGGCCAATCGATAGTAAAGCAATCATTAAAGGTGTCATACGAGGTGCAACCACAAATGAAATGCCAATTGCTAATAAAAATATTAATATAGAAGGAATAAAGAATTCCATTTATACTTCTATTTTGTTTATGTTTAATTATTTATGTATGATATTATATATTAAATCTTATCAATTAAATCAACATGAGTAAGCATATGCTTTCTACAGCAATAACGTCTTAGACCAAGAGTATTCAGAACTTTAAGTTCAGCAGTATCAGGAATAGATGTTCCATCCATATAAACAGGTGTAGAACTATTAGAACCACGTAATTCCTTGACTTTAGCCTGATAGTATAACCATTTATCAGCGAGGACTTTGCCACAATTCATACAACGAATAGGAATAATCATTCTTCTATGATTTCTATGGAAAGGTTTAGGCTTGTCAAATTTTATTATTTATGATTTATTATTTATGATTTTATAATTATACTTAATTATTATGTGCGTTATTATGATTTTATTATAATAATTTTGGAATTAGAATGACTTCAGTTTTATACAGTAGTGGTCTAAATTATCAATCTGGTAACCCTGTTCGTGCCGAAATTGTAGCAGTTCGTCGTGAAGTTGGTGAACTCCGGAAACAAATTGAAACTTTAACTGATGAGAATGAAGTTTATCGTAAATATATCTTAAAACTTATGAAATCTGGCAATGATGAAGCAGGTATGTCCGAATTTACTCGTGATTTAATGACTGTATCAGGACAACAGCTACGAGAACAGCAGCAACAGCAGCAACAACAACAGCAACCAGGACGTGGAACAGTTCAAGGCGCAGGATTTAGACGCTAATATCTTTACGAAACTTTCCTAAAGCCGTGTCACTAATTATAATTGAATGTTCAGTTTCCAATTTATACTTAATTGATTTAATAGCAGTTGTTTTAAACTTTTTAAGAGTTTCTTTAATTGTTTTTATTTCTTCTTCAGACCATTTACTTTTCTTTGATTTTACAATAGTTTCATCAGATATATGTGATACATCTTCTGATTTTTCTTCTAAATCTTTAATTTCTCTTTCTAAACCATCAGATGTTACTTTAATATTGCCAATTTCAATTGTATTATTATGAACTTTATCATGACATTTTTCACATATCACAATTAGATTTTGTTTATCATTCATATGTGTTCCATCTGGAAGAATATTATTTATTGATAAACTGCGTGGAATAATATGATGAACTTCTAAGTTTGATGTAATTTGAGATTTACATATTTCACATTCCTTGCGTACAATATTAGTATTCCAATTAGATGTCGTTGTCTCATTAACTCGCGATGAACCAATAATTTTATGACGATTTTGTAAGGCTTGTTCTATAAAATCAAATGGTAAATCCATAGCACGTGCCACCTCCAAACCATACATTGATGAACCTGATCCAGATCTTAATGAGCGATCATAGACTAACTTTTTAGTTATAGGGTCATAATCTACATGTAAATGCCATACATCCACTCCTAAGTCTCGAGTTTCAAGAATTTTAGTTAAATCATGTAAATGTGTTGCGAATATAAACTTTGCACTTTTTGAAGATAACCATTGAATTCCAGACGCAACTAAAGCCTGTGCTGAAATTGATTCCGTTCCAGCACATAATTCATCACCCAATACCAGTGTATATTTATTGGCATTTCTAAGAATATCACGAAGTTCAGACATTTCTACCGCAAAAGATGATAAACCCGCGAATAAATTATCCTGATTTAAAATACGTGTATATACAGCTTGAAAAGGTCTTAACATCATCTCACGTGCTGGTACAAAACATCCAGCTTGTGCTAATAGAATACATAATCCTGTTGCTTTCATTAATGTTGATTTACCACTCGCATTCATACCATATACTAACCATCCTTTTGCTGTATTCTTTTCTGTTCCAAGAGCAATATTATGTTTTACATATGAAATACGTGTCGCAGTTGCTTCCACTAATGGATGTCGAATATCCTTAATATCAAATGCGGATCCTGTTTCTTCTGATACTTCTTCAATTGTGGGGCATACAAATCCCTTTTCCTTTGATACTTTTCCAATACATTGTGTACAATCAATATGAGAAACCCAATATTCCATTAAAGACCAAATTTTTTCACCAGCATTAGATATATGTAAACAGGCGTCAATAATTATTGTTTTTACTTGTGTTTGTAGTTTTTCACGAAGTTTAACTAATTCAGTATTTAATTGTTGTAACTTTAGACAATCTACCCATCCTCCTGATTTTAATTCAGAAATCTTAATACCTTCTGGAAGGTTTTTAGCATTCTTTTGTAGTTGTTGTAATACAATTTTGGTTCCTTTAAGACCATAAGGTTCTTTTTCTCTTTCTTCTAATTTAAGAGCATCTTCTTGTATTCCACCTTTTTTACATAATTCAACTTTCAGGGCTACAAATTGTTCTAATGTAGACGCAATTTCTTGTTCTAATATACCAATTTGTGGATAAGTTAATATGTTAAATGGCGTTAAATCCTGTGAAGATTGCTCTGCTTTTTCTTTTGTAAATTGTTCTTGAAATGTGGAAATATATGTAGTCCACATATCTTCAGTAAAAGGTGGTGTTACTAACGTTCCTTCTGATACTGATTGGATAATTATTTTAATTGCTGAATATGTTTGAAATAATCCATTAATTTCCTGTGGAGTAATCAAACCACATAAGATTTTTCTATGTAAACGGGGTAAATCAAACATAAAACGAAGTTGTCTCTCTAATGTTTTTTGTTTTGTTTCAGGCCATAGCAAATAATCTTGAACTTCAAATAATCTTTGACGAATTTCTGTTGATGACGAATATGGTGATAATAATCTTTCTCTAATTAATCTTTTTCCCATTGGAGTTATACATTGATTAAATAAACCTATAACAGTTTCATTAAGATTTTGTCCTGTCATTTGTAGCTGTGTTAATGCGTGATTTCCACAAATAAGCCTGGCTTGAGGAACCCATGGCTCATTTCTATGAAATGACTTTACCATACTTGGATAATGTTCTTCAACAAACTGAAGTAGATATAATAATGATAATTCTTCATATTCTGTTCTTAGACCTAAGTATGTTTTTGGAGAAAGAATACAACGAATATTATATATTTTTTGTAAATATTCTGAGCGAACTAATTCTTTAGAAAATGTTCCAATAGTATCTACTGGATATAAATGTAATGGAATTGATTGTTGAATACCAAAAATTCTGCGAAAATATTGTTCGTCTGGAATAGATATATCAGAATATTTCCAATAAATCAAGAGTTCTTTTGGCTGGAAAACACTAATCATTTGAACTAAATCATCTGCCGTCCAAATATCAGCTCTACCAGATGCTTGACCTGAATAAGTTGTGGTTGTTCCAGTTGTTAAATCTAAAGCACTTGCTCCAAATTGCGGTGGGTTATTTGTTTGTTGTTGAAAGAAAAGTGTGAATATATATGGAGTTTCTGTACTTGAAGTATTTTCAATATGTGTTGAAGGTGATAAAATTCTTGAAACCTTTCGTTCTTTTACTTTTCCTCTCATATCTTTTACTTGATCTATAATAACAACAGTCCAACCATTTGATGTTAAACGCCCTGCCCATTTATGCATTACATATTCAGGAAATCCAGCAAATAATCCATGATGATTAATCTCGCATCCTTCTTTTTTTATTGCAAGTTGAATTCCTAATAGGTCTGTAATTTCACGAACATTAAACTTAGTATCACCTGTTTCTATATTTTGAATATCATATAATTCATAAAATGAACCAACCATCATAAATATAGCCGTTTTAGGACCATACTTTTTTGTATATGTGTTATAAAATTCTTCATATTCCTTATACATTTCTTTTCTTTATCCTATACACAAATAATTCTCAAATTTATATATAGGATAAACTTTAAGTTTTTTCTGTTTTATTTATTCTTCCAAATTTATTATCTATTTCCCTTTGAAGTGATTGCTGAATATAATATAATGTTCCTGTAATACCAGATATAGTTCCTACTACAAATATTAATCCATTTTTATAACGCATTTATTATATTTACATTACATTACAACATGATTGTTTAGGCTTAGTTAATTTTTGCCATTCATCGATTGTATATTGAGAATTCATTGATAAATTACATCGTGAACATAATGCTTTCAAATTATTTATATCTAATGTCCCACCTTTTACTTCTGGAATATTATGCCCTACATGAAAATCAAATGGGGTTATATTATTTTTACACCATTTTATAGGGCATTTTGATGTGAACTTATTACCAATAGTTTGTATCCAAACTTGTTCTCTTAGCGCTTTTGGAATTTTATCTTTTTGTTTCTTTTTAGATGGTTCTTTTTTTTCTTCAGGAATTGTTGGATATATTTTAGGCATATCCATTAAATAATAACTAATTTTACTATATTAATTATTATTTATTTTGTTTATACTTCTTTTTGTTTATACAACAGGGTATGAAAATTATACAACAGGGTATGAAGGTTGCATTAAAATACCACATTCTCCATTTGGATCAAACTTAGCACCACGACCAAGTCTAATATATCCATTCTCGCCCCATGTTTCACCCCAAGAATTCTTTACTTTCCAAAAAGTTTGATTAGAAATACTATCAGTTCCATACCCAACAACTAAAACTCCATGATCCAGATTTGTTCCACAAGCATCCGTTACAACTCCCCCAAAATATAACTGCCAATCTAATCCATCCGCTTCTACTGCTACAGATACAGGTTGTTGTGCTACAGCAATCATAAGAGCAGTATCATTATTATGTTGAACATCTACATATGAATGAATTTTAGCAACATTTGTACAATTTGAAGTTAATTTATTAGCTAAAACAGGAATATCGTCATTGCTATTATCATCATTACCAGTTGGACCAATTGCTTCAAAAGAAGCCATACAACTACCTTGTACTGCAGTATAAGGATATTCAGCCTCACCACAAATACCACCATTCTTAATTACATATTCAAAAGCTTGATCCATTAATCCACCATTACATCCTTGATTACCTTCAGGACCAGAACAATCAACCAACTGTTGTTCAGAAAGTGATACAAGTTCACCAGTAGCAATGAACCAAGCACCTTCAATTGAACCAGTTGTTGAAAAAGCCCAACAAGAACCACATTGACCTTGATTTTTCACAGGAGTTACAGCACCTTTTTGTGTCCAATCAACTTCTGATGGTAAAGACTTAACATATGGTGTTTTGTAATATTCTGATCTTTTAGAATTATTTTCATTAATTCCTGATAAATATCTGGATCGGAACTCTTCATTTGTTAGATCAGCAAACTGATTTAGTCCAAGTGTAAATGTTCTCCCTAAAGAATTACGATATTCTACTTCCGCATAATTTTGGGCAAATACAGAATATCTGTATCTATGTTCTAAAGCATCTGTATATACTTTTTGATATTTTTCATGCCATTTCTCAAAAGCCTCTTCAATTAATGTTAAACTTGATGCTGCCATATCAACAGATAAATAACACATAATTGTTGAAAAAAATAGTGAATATAGAAGTGACATTTATTCTATAGTAAATATGTATACAATTATTTAGGTTATTTTTATTTATAATGCCTTACCAGCAACAATTTGTGAATCAATCGCAATCTGTCGTAATACTGCTTCAGGAGCCTTTGAATGAGCCTTTATTAGACCCTTTTTGACTAATTGCTCTTTAAGTTCATGAATAGGGACATCTTTAACTTTTTCACGCATTTTTTTAGCGCGTGTCATACGTTTATGTAAAGAAGATAGACCAAGCGTAACTTTGCGTACTTTTCTTGTTTTATGTTTTTTATGAAGCTCTTTCTTTGGCTCATCATGTTTTTTGGGATTTAAATGAACTTTCTTAGGTGTTTTTGATTTACGAAGTTCAACCTTGATTTGTTTATCTGACCCTCCCGCTTGCGCTCCATATTGTCCCGTAGGACCAGAAGCTTGATTAGGATTTGATGGAACATATGATGCTCCTGGAGTAATACTTGGCGGCGCAGGAATTGGGCCATTTAACCATTTATCAGGATTTGTTGAAGCAGCAGTTGATGCTACAGATGTTTGAGGTGCTTCCACACCTTTTACTACCATTATATTAGCAGATACACCACGTATATCAGAACCTCCTTGTTGATTATGACGTGTTATATTAATGTCATTATCTTTATTCTTTCGTGTATTACGTCTTGGCTTCTTAATCATATTTCCATACTCATCACTCCCCCCTCCAATTATCTGAATTGTTTTAATATCTGAAGACATATTACTTACTATAAAGGGTTTAAAATAGTTTTATGATATATATAAATAGCGTTAATAAGTATAAACAGGCGTGGGTCATAAAAATTGATTTGAAAATCCTGAAAATATTTGGCGTATTTGAAAGACAAAATGAGTTCTGTTACTGATAATCTCCCTAACTATCGTCATATAATCAAAGCATTTATAAATCAATCTGATGGAAAACAACTTATTAGTCATCAGATTGAATCGTTTAACCAATTTATGGAAGTAGATATTCCTGAAATCATTAATATGGCTAATCCTATTACATCTTATGGCTCACCGGAAATTCCCTTAGCTGGACCTCGTTCAGCATTAGCAACCGCTACTGGTCTTTCTACATCTGCTGCAAATGCTTTGATGGGTGGTCTATTAGGTGAAGGAGGTAATGCTAATGGTATAAAAAAAATCCAACATGAATATGAAGTCTCACTTGAGTTTGAAGAGATTTCTATTCGTAAACCAACTATCTTTGAAAATAATGGTGCTATTAACCCTATGATGCCTAATGATGCGCGTCTTAGAAATCTAACATACGCGGCGCCTTTAAATGTTAATGTTAAAGTGACTACTACATTTATTGACCATACACGTAATGGTATTAAAGAAATGAATGTTCGCATCTTTCCAAACGTTCATTTGGGTAAAATCCCTGTTATGGTTAATTCTAAATATTGTTTACTACATGACCAGAAACATATTCATCCTTCTGATTTAAGTGAATGTGCTGAAGATGTAGGTGGATATTTCATTATTCAAGGTGGTGAACGTGCTATGATTTCTATGGAAAGAATGTCTGAAAATAGACCCTTTGTATTCCGTAATGGACGTGGTAGTGCTAAAGAGATGGAAGTTGTTGAAATTAAATGTATTGGACCTGATAATGACCAAGTTCCAAAGTCAAATGCTGTTAAAATTGTATATCATCCTAAAAATCAATTGATTACTATGTTACGTGCCACTGTTCCTCGTTTTAAGAATGATATTCCTCTTTGGATTTTATTCAAAGCACTTGGTGTATGTGCTGATAAGGATATTTATGAACTTATCTTGGGACCTGATGGAGACCCCATGTTTGACCCTTTAATTATTGAAACTATTGAGGAGGCGTCTAGCATCTTAAATCAAGAACAAGCACTTGCTTACTTGGGACAATGTACTAATGCTTGGTCTATTAAAAATCAACGTCAGGCTTGTGTTGAGGAGATTTTAAGTGATGAGCTATTTCCTCATATTGGTGGAAAAGAAATGAATTATGAAAAAGCATGTTTCTTAGCACATCTGACACGTAAAGTTCTATGGACTTCTTCAAAACGTATTCCTACAGATGACAGAGATGCTTATCCTAATAAACGTGTTGATATTCCTGGCTTTCTTTTGGCCGACCATTTCCGTAAAACATATAATAATCGAATGGTGAAAGATATGCGAGCAGCATTAAGTAAAGAAATCCATAGTGGTTCTTGGAAAGCTACTGGTAATTGGACTGAAATTGTAAATATCAATAATATTAACAAAATTATTAAATCAACTATCTTAGATGTTAGTCTTAAATCTTCTCTTGCTACTGGCAACTTTGGAAATGGAAAGATTGGAGGTCCATCAAAAATTGGTGTTTCTCAAGTACTTAATCGTCTAAATTACGCATCTACTATTTCACATTTACGTAGGATTTCAACACCTATTGAGAAAACAGGTAAACTAATTGCGCCTCGTAAACAACATAATACACAATGTATGTATATTTGCCCTTGTGAAACTCCAGAAGGTCATGGTGTAGGTGTTATTAAGAATATGGCAAATACAACTATTATTAGTATCTTCAGTTCTCCAATTACTGTGTTTTCATATCTACATAAATTAGATAAACTTATTACATTAAAAGAGGCTACAATTGACCAGAAACATAATGATACACGTGTATTCCTAAATGGTTCATGGATTGGTATTCTTCCCACAGCTGATACAACTGAAGTAGTTGATATTCTTCGTAAAGCAAAACGTAGTGGTGAAATCCATATTCATACTGGAATTGTATGGAAAAATAGCCAAAAAGAATTATGGATTACTACAGAGGCTGGTCGTGTAGTAAGACCCATTTATTACGCACCTTGTTTAAGAGAGATTGCTAATGATAATTCTCATAAATTACGTGATGAAATTATGAATATTAATGATTGGAACCAATTACTATTATGGGAAACACCATCTGGAAATCATCTAATTGAATACATTGATGCAGGTGAAACAGATGGTGCATATATTGCTATGAACTATTCAGATGTATTACATGATAAATCATATACACATTGTGAAATTCACCCATCAGTTATGCTTGGAACGACTGCTTCTTGTATTCCTTTTCCAGATCACAATCAATCTCCTCGTAATGCTTATCAGTCCAGTATGGCTAAACAAGCAATGGGTGTATATGCGTTAAATTATCGTGAACGATTTGATGCTTTAGCACATGTTTTATCCTATCCTGAAATTCCTATGGTTTCTCCATTTATGAGCCAATTCTATGGAGCTCAGAAACTACCAGCAGGTCAAAATATTGTTGTAGCAATCATGACATATACAGGTTATAATCAAGAAGACTCCAATATGATTAATAGAGCAGCTCTTGATCGCGGTCGTTATCGCTCTATCTTCTTTAGAACATATAAGGATGAGGAACGAAAAAATCAAAGTAGTGGTGAAGAGGAAAGATTTTGTAATCCTGATCCCGTTGAAACTAAGCATATTAAGAATGCTAATTATGATAAATTGGCAGCAGATGGATTTATTCCTGAAAATCAATATGTTACTCCTGATGATATTCTAATTGGTAAAGTTGTTCCTTTACGTGTTCCTACTGGAACAGTTCTACCTATTGGCTCTAAGAAGTCTCGTGATGTTAGTAAAATGCCACGTAATAATGAAAGTGGTTATGTTGATAAGATTTATAAAAATAGAAATGGCGAAGGATACTCCTTTGTGAAAATCCGAATGCGCCAAGACAGAATTCCTGAAATTGGCGATAAATTCAGCTCGAGGCATGGACAAAAAGGTACTACAGGTATGATTTTAAATCCTGAAGATATGCCTCAAACTGCTTCTGGAATTGTTCCTGATATTATCATTAATCCACACGCAATTCCTTCACGAATGACTATTGCACAACTTATGGAAACACTTATGAGTAAATTAGGTTGTGCTACTGGATGTTTAGGTGATGGTTCTCCTTTTAATGATGTAACTGTTAATGGATTATCAACAATGTTACGCGATGTATATGGATTAGAACCATATGGAAATGAAATTATGTATAATGGATACACGGGACGTATGATGGAAACAAGTATCTTTATTGGACCTTGTTATTACCAGAGGTTAAGACATTGTTCAGCAGACAAGATGCATTCTCGTGCGTCTGGTCCACTTGTAATGCTAACACGTCAACCTGCTGAAGGAAGAGCCCGAGAAGGTGGTCTCCGTTTCGGTGAGATGGAAAGAGATTGCGTAGTTGCACATGGTATGTCTGAATTTACAAAAGAGCGTTTAATGGAATGTTCTGATTCATTCTCTTGTTACACTTGTAAGGACTGTGGTCTATTAGCAATTGCTAATCAAGAAGATGGTATTTGGGCTTGTAAAGGATGTAATAATACTACTAACTTTAGTCATATTAATATCCCCTATGCGACTAAATTACTACTACAAGAACTTGAAACTATGAATATTGGATCACGAATTATTACTCAACAGAAACTACTTCGTGATAAGTAATCAAATAATACTATATAAATTATATTCAATATAACCCTATAAATATATATTTTTTAAATTGGAAATTATACAACCTACGGATTAAAATATTAATATATAATATAAAATGCGTATTACTAATGCCTCTTATTTAGCTGAATTAGTTGGTACTTTCTTTTTTATTCTATCAATCTTTGTAAGTGGAGGTAATCCCCTTGTAATTGGTGCTGCTCTTGCTCTTGTTATTTTCCTAATTGCAAAGGTTAGTGATGGTATGGTAAATCCTGCTGTTTCTCTTGCAATGTTCCTTGATGGAACTCTCGATATGAAGGAATTTGTTATGTATATTGGATCACAATTCTTAGGTGGTGCTGGTGCTTACTATGCTTACAAAATGTTTAAGGCTTAAAGGGCTTATATAAAAATAAAAATAAAAATAAAAATAAATATTTAATTGTATAACTTATTATATATATTAAATATTATTCAGAGGTTATTACTTAGTATAATGAAGAGTTCCAAACATAATTAAACAAAGAGTGCCTATTACAGCAATTGACGATGGTTTTGTTAAAAAGTTTTGAAATGCTTCAATTGACTGTTGTTTTTGTTGTTGTGCTTGTGTAGGTGTTCCATCATAATTATATGTTTTAGGTGTGGCAGCCCATTGATCTCTTGATAAATTAATTAGATTTCCTTGTGCATCTGTATCTTGAACCCATCGTGTTTGGACGTAACCATTGCCTGTATTTGTGGCTGTTTCTGGGTCAGCAATCCATGGCTCACCTGTTGTTGGGTCTGATATGCGTCCGTATGCGTCTCCAACTGGTTCTGTTACTTGTTTACATTGAGGATACCCTGAACCAAATAGGGCATTAAGTAAGGGAGCAGGGTTTAAAGCACTCTCAGCGTCCTCGATCATACCAGGAGCAAGGCCTTTAAGTGGCGGCAAGCCCATTTCAGCCATAACATTTGCTACTTCTTGTCCTAATGCGGTTCCTTGAGTAATTCCTTGGACGTATTGCCACATTTCTGCTCCATTAGAACAAGTAACTCCTGCTTTCATAAAATAATTTACCCCTAAGGGTTTTAGAGGCATGCCTTGTGTGAGACCAGTTGATGGCGCACCAAAACCAATTTGGTCTGAATAAAACCCAACTCCTTTCACAGCATTAATTACGTCTCCCATAGAATCGCCAACCTGGACACCAATTTGCGGAGGTGTCATCATAGCATCAGCAGGTTTGTAAGGAGACCCAAAAAATCCTATTCCTGATGGAAGCATACTTGGCAGAATACTACTTCTTGTTTCACTACCTTGTTGCGGTTTTGATTGGTTCGGAGATGATACTACATTATTATTTGCTGAATTTATTGTATTTTGAAGAGAACTCATTACTTATTAGGTAGTTAGATTATTTTGTATAATATATTACTTACATAATATTATACTTAAAATTATAATGTAAAACAATTTAAAGACCGTGTTTAAAATTTGATTAGTATTTATGTTTGAGTATTAGGGCAAATAAATGAATTCACTCTTTAACCTACGTAAACAATCATCAACTTCATCTTCAACTATCAAGCAAGTAGAACTATTTGATAATTGGGATGATGATATAGACCTTGTTGGATTTAATAAATCTAAAAAGGTGAAAAAAGAGTTTGATTCAGATACATGCCCTCTCTGTTTTAATTCTGATTGCCTGGATATTTCTGATTTAATTAGCTGCACTGAATGTGGATATGTAATATCACGTCCTTTTGATAATAGTGCTGAATATAGATACTTTTCACAAGAAGACCGTGGATGTGATCCTACACGTGTTGGTGCTCCTCAAGATCCCCGACTACCAGAAGCATCACTTGGAACTGTTATATTAAATGGATATGGAACTCATAAAAGAGATATGATTAATGTTAAAAAATATCAGACTTGGAATGCTGTTCCTTATAAAGAGCGTTCATTTATGCAGACTTGTGAGCGTTTATCTTTAATTGGTTTAAATTATGGTATAAATAATTCAATTATTGAGGAAACCAAAACTATATATACAACTCTTCAGGGTATAAGTGGTCGTCAAGGTCTAAGTCGTGATGCTCTGTTATCAGCCTGTTTATATATGAGTTTGAAACAGACGGGTTCTCCTCGTAAGCCAAATGAAATTGCGGATATATTTGGTCTAACTAAAGCTGTGTTTACAAAGGCTCTAAAACAAATGCAACAGCAATTGGCAATGGCTCGTCAAAAAGGTAAAATCAATAATTCTGGTTCTACTAAAACAAGTCAAGCAAGTACACGTGCTGTAGAATATATTGAATTACCTCTGAGTAAATTATCTATTCCAAGAAATCAGATCGAGTCGCTCAAAATGTTATGTAAACGTGTTGCTGAGAAGGCAGAGGAGTCAAGTCTAAATCAGGCATTTATGCCACCATCATTAGCAGCAGGTTGTTTAGCATTTGTTATTAAACGATGTGATACTCTTGATATTTCTATAAAAACTATTGCTAAAGAAAGTAATATATCTAAGGCTACTCTTGAAAAATGTTTACGAAAATTAGAAGAACAATCCGAAATTTTAGAACTTGTTATTTAATTAAATATCTCATATAATAAGAATGGGCGCTGGTCAATCAGTACCAACAAAAATAAATAGACAAACTGTTTATGATTTAACAAAATCTACAAGGGATATGATGAATGTTATATTAGATTATATGCTTAAAGAAATAAGTATACGGGACTTTTATTTATTATCAAATCCAAATGAATGTAAAAAGTATGTATTGTTTTTAACAAATACGTTATATAAACAATTTTATGAGCTTGGTATTGAAATGGGTAAAGATAAACAAGGTGCTTTATTTTTTAGACCCATTAAAGAATTAGTTGAAGTACCCGAATCAGAAAAGGTTGAGCGTCAAAGTTTATGTTTGATTTTGGCATATTTTTACACAAGAATATTCCAAATATTTGGCGCACTTGCTTTAACATTAATTGATGATGCCAGTATCATGACCTCAAGTGGTTTATTAATAGATACAACTGTTTCTAAACAGCGATTATTAGCACCTGGAGCACGTCCTTATGTAACTATGGGTGGTAGTGATAATAATATGATAGGTGGAGCTACTATAAATCTTGGAATATATAATTTTATGAGAAATTATTTGAATTTAACTAATCCTAATGATACATATGGATATAATATTATTTCACCTGGTAATGATATTTATTTTAAAATACAGCCCAAAACTATAGGGGTATCTTCTACACCTGCTATATTTACTATTTTTACAAGAGGTGCGCGACGTTATTTTAATTTAGATATTACAGTAAAACCTGATAGTACAAGTATTACTTATAATAAAGTTCTGGTTACATTACAATATATTAGATATAATAAAAAAGGAGAAACAGCTGATTCTAAGAAATCTCGTATTAGTTTTCCAAGTGAATTAGGTTCATCTACAGTTAGATTTGTATTAGATGAAGATACAATTCCTTATAAAAAATATCCTGACTATAAAGTATCAGGGACTGATATAACTGTAAACGATTATTTTCAAGATTTATTTTCTAAATTAATTCCCTATGTACGTAATTTATCAGATGGAACAATAGATTATACATATTATACAGATTATTCAAGAGAAACAGGTGAATATGGAAGAAGACCATATGATTATGGAAAGAAAACATATTCGGTATCAGATAAAGAGGTTATTGATGAATTACGTTTAGAGCGCACATTACATAATTTAGTTAGACAGAAACCACTCGGTCATTGTATTGCCCGTGCTTTACAATTGCTTAATTCTATAGGTGTTAAAGGTGATAAATGGGAATCGAATATTTGTAAAGCTAATTTTTTAATAATAAAAGATGGCTCTATTAGAACTGGATTACCTAAACCTGGTGAAAGTCTTGATACAAGTCCTGGATTAGCTGCTTTATCACAGCTATTTTATGATACAGTTCGTTATGGATTACCTAAAATTACTATGTCAGAACCAAGTGTGGCTGAATATAGTGATTTTATGAAACGTATGGCTATTATGTTTGGAGATTATAAAACAACAGATGGTGTTCGCTCATCCTCTGATTTAATACAGAAAGGACTTAAAGGAATAAAAGATAATCGTGATGGAGAATTATGTAGAAAAAGGGGTAAAATGGATACATTTATTATTGTCCCCAATAATAAAGTTGAAACGATACAAGAATATGTTAGACAATTATATAAAACACAATTAGAACATAGTAAAAAGGCTGGTGCTATTATTAAATTACTATTTAATATTGAACGTGATAAAACATCAGGGCGTTATAGAATATCATTTAATGATAATATTCTAAAAAAAGGTATTCCTGAAATTAATCGTATTAATTCGATTGCGCGAAAAGTTCTTATTGAATATTATGAAACATGTGAAAGTACTTATATTAAAGGAATGAATGAAGTTCTAAATATTGCTCCACGTAAACCAACTATTGGTGTACTTCCTACAGGAACGGGAACAACGACAGCAACAACAGAAACAGCAACAACGACATGACCAGCAACAGATCCAGTTAGATTATCTGCTATATAATTACTTATCTTTATTTCGTTTAGTATAACACGTATCACTTAAAATACATACAATAAACATAATTTCAATATATACAATAATTAATAAACACACCATTTTTTGGTCAAATTCATAATTAATTAAAGGATTATTATGATTTGAAAAATATTCTTCCATTATTGATATTAATTAATAATCTATAGAGTAATACAATAATTTTTCTTTATATTAATATTTGTAGCCCATTGATAATTATAAATATGAAATGGTCCATCTTTTTTCCAATTTATACTATTTGGTATCCATTCTGAATTAGCCCATATATAATCAAATATATCCTTTACAGAATTAATAAGTTCATTAATAGCAATTTCTTTAATATTATCAGGTATATTTTTACTTTCAAACCAGGCTGTAATCCAACCAATTCTTTTTGGGTAATTAACTGATTTATCTATATTTTCATCTAAATTATTATATGTTATTTGATATGTATCTTGAAAGCATACTAATATTTTATTTACATTATTTGAATATAGTTTCCAGATTTGATTTATATTATTTGGATTATGAATAATCATATATTTATTTGGCTCAAAAAACTCTTGGAATATATTCATAATCTTTAATGCTTTTTCAGGACTAATATTGTGAATATTTTCTGGATTTTGATTTTGATTTTGATTTTGAATATTTTTAGTAGATGTATATACATAATAACTTGAATACATTGGTTTTAATATAATTCCTAATTGAGATCCTTCTTTTATAAATATACTATATGGAATATTATTCTTATTTACATAGTTATGTAGAACAGTTAAAATATAATCTCCTAATCCCTTCTTACGCCAATTAGGGTGTATACAAAAACAATCTTCATAATATATATCCTGATCTATATTTTCTGAATTTATAATAAGTTTTCCTATATATTTATACCTAATACATCCTACAATATTATTTGATAAATCATTAACAATTATAATTGTATCTTTAAAGTTCAAGAGTTCTGATATAGGAATATTTAATATAGGAGTTTTTGGTGGATTTCCAAAATATGTTTTTAAAAAAATTTGTATTTTTTGTTTATGGTTTTCATTGTTTTCAATGTTTTCAAATGTATATATTTCTGCTTCTTTTCCTGTAGGAGATTTTATATATTGTTTAGTAAATTGTAATGATGTAAAACTATGTAATGGATATATTCCTTTAAAATAATTTGTAATTGGATATGATGTCCAGAATACCATTTACACGTTTAAAGAATTAACATCATACTTGTTTAATATTTAATTAAGTACCATGGAATATAGAAAAAGAAGTAAATCAAATCCTTTAGATGATACCGATATTAAAGTAGATATTGATATAAATATTATTCCTTTATCTATAACACAAAGAATTGTTAAATTTTTTAAGACTATGCTATTAAATTTGAACCCATTTAATCGGAATAAATATATTGTAATACATAATTAGATTAAGAATGGGTGATAAGTGTAGTTTCTGTAAAAAAAAGGTGGGACTAATGGGATTAAAATGTAAATGTGATAAAATATTTTGTGTATCGCATTTACAAGGTGAAATTCATGAATGTACTTATGACTATAAAAAAGAAGGTATTGAGAACTTAAAGAAAGTAATGGAAGTCGGTCCTTTGAGTGAAAAAATAGAGAAAATTTAACGCTTTCTTAATATATTCAACTGATTATTTAAAGAAGCAATTTGGGTATTTAAAGAAGCAATTTGCGCTCTTAAACTATTTGCCTGTATAACTAATGTATTATATTTTGATGTCATATTAGTTAGTTGTGTTGTTATATTTATATTTTGATTTCTAAGAGTATTATTTTGTTGAGTTAGATTATTATTTTGTTGTAAAATAGAATTATTTTGTTGTGTTAAAGTTACTACCTGTGAACTTAGTCGTTGTAATTGCTGAGTATCTTGTAATTGTTGTGAAGGAATATATGTTGGAATTAAAGGAAATAATGTGTCTGTATAAAGTGAGTAAGAAGATGTAATTAATGGTTCTTGTGGTAAACCAGCAGTTTTAAGATCTGTATTAATACTATTTATTAACCCTTGTATAGTTGGATAATATTTTAATTTTCTTAAAGCACTTATCATAGATATTGTAAGTGCTCCCTGTGGTAACATATTTGTTAAATTATATACTTCAGCTGAGTCTTGATTATCTTTACATCCAGATATACATATAATTTTATTTAATATAGTTGTTTGTGTTGCTGGAGCTGTAGTTGTTAGAATACCTTCATTTGGTAAATCTAATACAGTACCACTTCTACAACAATCAAATATAGCAATTCCATTTGATTTATTATTTTTAATTATAGCATTAAATTCATCATCCCTGACTATACCAGCAGTTTGATAATCACAAGGAACAATACATTCATCTAATCCATCTTTTTCATCTGCATTTGTATCTTTTAATGAAGTTCCATGTCCAGAATAAACTATACAAAATGATGATGGATTTGAATTGATAAGTGTTGTTAATTCTGATAATATACGTTGTTTAGTTGGCTTAAGATCTGATTTATCATCCCTTAAAAGAATAATATCTTTCTCTTCAAACCCGTACACATCTTGTAATAAGCTCCACCATTGTATAATATCATTTATACAACCTTGTAACTGATTGGGTGTATTTTTGTAATTACATCCAATTAGCAACGCTTTTTTACCTGACATTTCTACTTATATTTTATTTTATTTCTATTTTATGTTTTATTTAATTATAATTAAAATATAATTAATGTGATAAATATAATGCGGCGATATCAGGACACCATCTTGGATTTAAACGCGTTAGTCGTGGATCAAACCAGGCAACCGCGTCTTTTTCTTTTCTATCACGTTTCCATCTTGCAAATGCTTTAGGATGTTCTTTTATCCATGCAAATGTTTCAAATGATTGTGCTACTTGTTCAGGTGTTATAAACCCTTGAAATATATGATACTGGAAATAATGATTTGGAGGATAAGTTGTTTCTTGAGATTGAAATACTAATCCAGTATGTTTCAAATGTTCTATTTCTGTTACATGCGACTCCTCTTCTGTCTCTCTTTTTACATTTTCTTCTAATGCATTCAAAATAGATATACGTCTATTACCTACATCTTTCCATTCCATTTGACCTTTACCCGCAAATTCCCAAGCAGCACTTGTTTTATGCGCACCGCGTTTTTTAACAACTAAAAAGTGTTGTTTATCTACAGACCCTTTATGTATAAGTGGATGAAGAAATATAGCTGAACGTAAATAGACGCGCCATCCTTCAGTAGGATGTTCTACATAAAAATATTTCTTTTTAGGATCATGTGGTAAAGAAGCACCACCTCTTCGGAGACCTGATTGAAATACATCAAATATTGGTATTGGTTTTGTTACCATTGGTTTTGTTACAATTGGCGTTGTTACAATTGGCTTTGTTGCCATTCTTATTTATTATTAGTTATAATTATTCAGGATTTCTTGTAAAAAACAAAATATAGCCATAAGGAAATGACATAGGCATTAAATCAACATACTTTGTATAAGTCCATCCAGCATTTTGTGCTTTTTGTACTATTTCTTGAATACTTGGCATATGTAATTGATGTTTTTGTCTACGAACTGATCCATCTTTAAAACGGAATGTTTCACGGAATTCTGCTTTGGGATCTTCTAATTCAAATACAGCCTCATAATCAAACTTATCAAATACTACTTTTGATTTTGTAATACGTTCCTTAGAATATTTCTGAGGTGAAAACCCAATCCAAGGATTAGCCGAATCTAATACTGGTTCAAACTTGTATTTATTTACAGCCTCTATTGCTAATGTACCACCTGGTTTTACCCATAAATGAAGATTTCTAAATAAATTATCTAAATCACGAAAATAATATACAGTAAAATATAATAAACATGCGTCTGTAAATTCTGCAGGTTGTGCAGACATAGAACCAATTAAATCTGCTAAACGAAAATCTACATTTTGTCTTTGTAGTTCTGTTAATGTTGTTGATGGTAGAGTTGTTGATTTAGCATATTTAATCATAGCTGGACTTTTATCTATACCAACTACTTGTCCTACACCCTGTTTAGCAAAACTAACAGTTGCTATTCCAATACCACAACCAGCATCTAATATTATTTGATTATCCTTTGGAGTTTTCTTTGAAAATTCTTCTAAACATATTGCTGTTTCTGCTTGAATTAATTTTTCATTTTGTGTTAGCTTTGTAAATACTGATGCATAAAATTCATCAAATAAATCATCATTTGTCAACCATTCATATTTTGATTTATTTGCATCTGTCTCTTTTATATCTTTATCTGAACCCTTTCCATCTTCAAATCCTTCATTTGTATCATTATTCCCCAGTCTGTCTATACCTACAAGAATTACATAACTTGTTATAACAAGTAATAATGAATACATTAGGATATTTTGCCATGTATCAAATATGAATACTGTAATTAGTGATCCACACATTACAATAACCATTAATATTGTTGTAATCGTCCATAATGAAGACATCTTAATTTCTAATCATAATATAACTTATTACACTTTACTCATTTTTAATTTATATCTTTTTATGAGTTTTATGATATGATTTTATCTTTTTTCTACATGTTTTACCATTAATACTTTTAGAACAATCACTTGAAAAGTTTGCTATCTTTTTACATACTTGTGTGTAAGGGTCTTTAAACTTGGGGTCTAAAGCACAACGCATTTTCCATAACCATGACATAGCAGAACGTCGGCATTCAAGCGTTGGTTTATATTTTGTCTGAAAATGAGCCCATTTTTCTTGAATTTCTGGGGGTAAAACGGCCGGAAGAAAATCCCAAAAGCGTTTATACCAATATAATCTATCTCTTACTCCTAAGATGTTCCATTTATTCTTTTCACATTTATCATTACATCTATAAACATCTCTTGGACATTCAGGCATAGGTTTAGAGTGTTTTGTAGTTTCTTTTGGATGATTAAATGCTACTGAAAAAAGAAAATCCCAAAATGTTATTAAATGATCTTGCCATTTTGCTGTTTTTAGCCATTTTTCATAAAATTCTTTTACATTTTGAAAACTTGGATTTGAATTTGGATTTAATCCTTGTGATCGTAATTTATCATTTACTAAATTATGAATATCATACATCCATCTTGAAAACGTTTCACGTGATTTTAAAACTGATACAACTCCATCTTCTGTAATCTTTTCATAAGGTAATTGTCTATAATAATCTGTTAATGATGCTCGGCAGAACTTACAAGGAAGAATATAAGGCAATGTTTCTAAGAAACTTTTAGTTAAAAGCTGTTGCGAATTATCATAAGGCTCATAAGTAAATGTAATAAGATGAAGTAATTTCCATCCTGATGGCCCCCAAAATCTGGTATCCATTTCTATTTTAAGATTTTTATCTTAGTTTTATTTATAACTTTGTAAGTAGAATATTTTTAAAATTATGAATTAAATATTATAATTAATCCATTCCAAATCCTCTGTAGGAAAGAGGTGCAAGGAAAGGTCTTACTAATGATTCGCTTGCGGGAATTACTTCTTCTGCCTTACATTTCACTACAGCCGGGGGACAAGTGGGGCGAGGGCAAGGAGCACACGCAGGACATTTAGTGGGAGGAGGGCACTTTACCTCAGGGCAACGAGCACGAGGGCAAGGAGGGCATTCACCCTTGGGCTTCTGGCATTTAGAACAATCCAGAATTACAGGGCCTTGGCGAGGAATAGATGATTTGAGAACATAATTACTTAAATCAGGAACAGGAGGGCATTCACTCTTGAGGATGTAATTGCTCATATCAGGAAGAGCAGGACAGGGAGGAATAGATGATTTAAGAACATATTTACTCATATCAGGTTGTTTACACTCTGCACACGCCGGACAAATAGGACGTGGTGAAGGCTTATCACATCCACATGGTGATTGTCCACCACATGAATTACATTCATTATATCCTTGAAATCCTTCTTTTTTATTTCTTGCTATTAGAAGGCCAATTGCTACTCCAATAATAAAAATACCTAATAAATGAATTATTGACATAGCCATTCTGCTAAATACCTATTTTTAAACATTACTTTTCTTTTACTTTTTTATTCTGTTTTTCTAATATAAATCATATCTTCAAATTGCCCTAATACAACATTAATTGCTATTAATAAACCGTTCTTAACTCTATCATCTAAATCTTCTTTGTTACACAAATATTGCCTACAAAAATATGTATGTAAATCTTTTGTGTCTTTTAGAGATTTCTCTATATATGTATATGCCATATCAAGATCTGAAAAACTTGCTATAAATTGTTTCTCTGGAAATGGTTTATCAACCGCGCGAATTATAACATCAGATTCAACAATATATTCTGTCATATCTAATTTTATTTAGTTTTGTTTTGTTTTGTTTTATTTTATTTATTTTATTTATTTTAATTTTAATTATATTTTCTGTTTATGACATAGTAATTTTCCATCCTTTCCAATCCATAGGAGGGCATCCACATGTTTCAGGAAGAGAAGGATCCATAGTTGCCTGAAGTCTTGTACAAATCATTCGCGTATATCCTTTCCAAGAGAAATCTTTAGACACTTCAGTTCCTTCAGGCATAATTCCAAAATCACTTGGTTTTAATCCTCTCTTTTTAACTTGACCTTCAATTTGTTTTGCTCGCATTTTCCAATCAAAATGTGCTGGACCTCTGCCTTGATCTTGTGGCTTATTAGCATACATATCTGTTAAATTACCTTGACCTTGTTGAAACAATTGCTGTTGATCTTGTTGCCCTGTAGCATTCATTAAATCGACAATAGAAGGAAATCCTGTTTGATCAATAGTAGATTGTGAAGATTTATCACGCATTAATTCATTTGAGAATTTTTGTGCTTCACGTGGTGATGTGTATTTTACAGTTACAGATGCTGAAACACCATCTACAATTTGACCTGCATATTTATCAAGAAGTTTACTAATTTCTTGTGTTGTTTGTGGATCTTTTTGGAGATTTGATGGAAGAAGATTTCCTAATCCAGTAGGTAAATTAAGTGATTTAATAATTTGAGGTAAAGGTTCAGATGGTTTTCCTAAAATAGGGAACGCATTTTGAATATCTTTTTTCATAATAGGAATTTCTGTACTCATTAATGCTCCAGAATTAACTTGTTGTAAAATTGTTTGTACATTTTGTTTCATTTGCGTTAAAGCAACTACACGTGCATTAATAACAGGATCAGTTGTACCAGACGCAGATAAACGAATAATTTCAGCACTAATTCTTGCTACAAATTCCTGTAAATCATGTGGTGAAGCAATTTCTCCATCAGTTGAGCCACCATTAGACATTGAATTCTGAAATCCTTCTGAAATTGCTACATTTATAGGTTGTGTAAATTCATAAATTGGACCTTGAATTGGACCAGCTGCTCCCATTAATCGAACAATTTCCTGTAAATACATTAAGTTTGCTTGTATTTCGGCTAAATGTAATTGTGTAATATTTGGTTGAATACCAGGATTACGATTAAGAACATATACTTCATTTTGAAGAACTCTAAAATCACTACGTGCTGTATTTAAAGGTAATTGAATTGTTGGGTCTGAACGTTCAGAGATTTCTTGCGCTTCAAATGCTAAAAAGCCCTTAAGATCCTCTAAAGTATTAATTAATTCTTGACGATTTGCTTTTATTAAAGAAGGATCTTGATATGGTAAAGGACTTGCTGTTGCAATTTGTTCATAAGGTGCTATAGGTAAAGTTCCTGGTAAATTAGAAGGCTTTACATTACTATCTGATACACTACGAGCCGGGGGAGGAGGAATTGGTGGTGGTATAACATTAATTGGGATATTTACCGTATGTTGTGGTGATGTATTTACTGGATCAAATCCTTCTTTTACTTTTCCATTTACCTCTGTAAAAAGATAAATAACTGTTAGGCCAAATAATAATAAAAAGAAGGCGAACATTCTACTTTGTTTCTAATACATTTATTATAAACCTAAATATTTATTAATTTTTAGATTTATATTTTAGACTTTAGATTTATATGTAAATTATAAAGTTATTATTATATTAATAGTCAAGTGTACAATTCCAACAAGGAATTTGATCTTTTCTTATATATTCTGACATATCAGGTACAGGAGGACAAGTTCCATCTTTATTTCTGGGACAAGGTCCTTCACATTGCTTTTTACATTCGCTATTATATTCTTTACCCTGTTGTAAAGCATCTGTTTCCAATTTATCCATTAATTGTTTTTCAAATTGTTTTAGTTCTTGCTCTTGTTTCTCTTGTTTTTCATTAATATTGGTAGTTTGACGACCTGATATTAGTTCATTCTTAATAAGTTTTTGAATATTTTTAAGTAATTCTGTTTTTTTCTGAAGAGTTAATGCATTAAATCCTGGACCACTAATTGTTATTTCTGATTGTTGCTGGGGTTGCTGTTGCGGTGTTGTTGATACACCAGAACTTACATCACTTGACAAGGATGACATACCAGAACTTACATCACTTGACAAGGATGATACACCAGAACTTATATCACTTGATAAAGATGATACACCAGAACTTATATCACTTGATAAAGATGACATACCAGAACCTACGTCACTTATAGCATTATTAGCATCTTGTTCTAAATCAGACATAAACCCATAAAATCCTTCAGTTGTTTTTCTATAACTAAAAAATATTACTATAACAAATAGAATAATTAATCCAATTAGAATTAATTGTATCATCTCTACTGTTAATTGTAAAGTTTATATTATATTAACCTTATAATTATAAAATTTGATTAATAATTATATAAATTAATTTGATGAATATCTAACATGTTATTGACACGTTTTAAAGATGATTGTATGGTTGAAATAGGAATTGATGAAGCCGGGCGAGGATCTTTTTGGGGATCTATAATGGCAGGTGCTATGATTGTTCCTCCAGAAATAGAATGGACTGATAAACAGAAAGAATTATTTGAATTATTACGTGATAGTAAAAAGATTACACCTAAAAAACGTGAAAAATTATATGATTTAATAATGGAATATGTTCCCTTAAAAGGGATTGGTATTGTATCAGCATCTGAAATTAATGAAAATGGAATATCTTGGGCTAATCAAGAAGCATTTCGCCGTGCTATTAATTCAATTAATAATATTAATTCAAATGAATGTCGATTAATTATAGATGGAGTTCTATCTATTTCAGACTGGATAGGTGAACAAGAACTTATAGTTGAAGGTGATGGAAAATATATTGCTATTGCTGGTGCTTCTATTATAGCAAAAGTCGCGCACGATAGATGGATTACAGATTACTGTAAAGAGAATATTGAATGCGCTGAACGATATGATTTAGAGAAATCAAAAGGTTATGGAACTACTAAACATAGGGATGGTATAAAGATCTATGGAGGTCATGAACTACATAGAACCTTATATATTCAAAACTGGTTACCTGGTACAGAACCAGTCGTTAAAAAACAAAGGCGTAATAAAAAGGGTGCTGAAGTATGTTTAATTAAGTTTAACTAATACATAGTTATCTCAATTTAGTCCTTGCGGTGGCGGCGGGTGGCGCGGCGCTTGTGGGACTTGCGGCGATGAGTGCGACGGCGTTTTCCTCCATTCATGGATTTACGAGATGCTGAGGCCATTTCTTTTATACCTTTAATTTAGATTTTATTTTTGATTGATAGAGGGATTAAATTCTAAACTCCTAAAATATTTATATGCCGTACTCTTTTCCATTTTTGAATTTTAAAAACGCATATGATTATTTATAGACCCCAAATACAGTTTCATTTTATGATTTTAACCACGTTTCTAAAATAGCCAAATCCGTAGCCTTTGCTTTTATGAATTTATCTGGTGAATAATGATGCCCCTCATCTTTTTCAAATGTAATGTATTTTTTATTAGGTTTTGTTATAACTGAATCACATCCTAATCCATAACCTCTCAACATCTGTATCCATTTAAATGATTCATATGCATAGACTTGACGATCTTTAAGCCCTACACGGTCTATAACAAATATATTAGGAGCACCATCTAATGGCAATGAATTAACGGGTGATAATTTAAGGAGTGATGCAAATTGTATTGGATTTTCTTTTGGATTACCAAACTCTTCATATTCTCCAATAGTTAATGGTAAATCAGGATTAGTTGATGTTCTTAATATATCAACATATGGGGCTTCAGTATATACAGCCTTGAATAATTTACCTGATGGATTTCTTGATATTACAGCACCAACTGGTATTCCTCCAGCTGAACGACCATATAATACAGTTTGTTCATTTGATAATTTATTTTTAATTTGTGAGGCCTTTATGACCGCTTCATAATCCTCAATAGATTTTATGCGATTTTCTCGTCTTGCTTCATCTGCCCATTTAAAGGATTTATCACCACCTCCTCGAACTAATGCATATACAATTGCCCATTTTCTTTTTAGGAGTGGATACCAGTACTGTTGAGGCCATTCTATAGGTGTTTGTGAACCATATGCGCCATAAACATATACTATTTGTGCTATTGGTTGTACATCTTTCTCTTTTATAACCATATAAGATACATCTGTTCCATCATCTGATTTAGTAGAATATTTATGGGTTTCAATCTCTTTAAAGTGTATGGGTTTTTTTATAGTAGGTTGTTGTGTATATCTTATTTTATCTTTTAAAATATAAATTACAGATGGAACATTAGTTGGAGTTTTTACACAAAATATTTGAAATAAAGTATTTTCCCACATACTCCAAGGGTTGGGGTAAATTATTCCTGCTTTAATTGAAAATACTTTAATGGGTTCTTTATTTATTTCACAATACCATATTGTACTTGAACCATTATTCATTGTTATAAGATGCCCTGATTGTAAATTAATCCATATAGGTTCTTCATATTCTTTATTATTAGAATTTATATTAGGAAATTTCCATTTATTTATAGGCTGTCCATGTATTTCCCATTTATCATTTAATGTTTTTTTAGTTAAAACACATTCATCTCCATATATACTTTTTCCCAGTGGAAGTTGATATATAGAATGGGTATATAAAGGTATTAATTCTATTCCATTAATTTTCCATAATTTGCTATTATTAACATCTGATGATTTAAGATATAATGTTTTATTGGAAGCCTTAATTAAGGTTAATTCTCGACGTTTATCATCTTCTTTATAAATAACTTTTTCTTGATTTCCTGTATGTGCATTACAAACGCATAATTCAGTTGTTCTAAAATAATTCTGAACTTTAATATAATAACATAAGTCATCTTTAATGGCAATTTGTGTTGATACTGTATCTTTTTTCCAAATAATTTTATTATCAGCTGTTTCACAAATTAATCTATTATGATATAGTTCATCTTCTGATGATGTTATATACCATATTGTATTTCCTTGAAAATCTATATCATGTGCTTTTTTTAGATTATTAGACCATTTCCATTTCCAACTAAATAAAGATCCTCTTTCTATATAAATATCAATTGTATTACATGCTATGGAAAACCCTAAATTTTGTATATATTGTCTAACTAATTCTAATTCTTTTTCCATTTGTCGGGCAAGAACGTCTGATTTTTTTGCTAAAGAATTAAATGTATGCTTTTCTATTCTCAATAATGTATCCCATTTCTTTCCAGACATTGTTTCCATCCAAGCAAGACTATCTTTCCATTTTATATATCCTAAATCCCTTATTTCTTGTCCTGTCATTTAGGATATACCTCTAATATTTCCTATTATTTTTATTTGTTTGTAACTCCGTTTGTAACTTCGTTTGTAACTCCGTTTGTAATTGGATATAAAGGCTATATCATAAATATATAAGAGATACAACTATGGTCGCACCACTATCTATTAATATTCTTTATAATAAAACATCTACATTTGGATTATCTAAAGATGTTAAACTAATCGAACGTATTCTAAAAAAGGTACAAAATACAATTGGTCATCCTATTAGTAAGGCGCGACTTCTTGATATGCGAGAACCTCATATTCTGAGTGATATTCAATTTCATTTAGAAATTCCTGTCTTTAGTGCTATTTCTTGGGCTAAAACAAATGTTATGTTTGTTAACTCAGAACAATGGTCTTATACAAGCGATGTTTATGCTAATGCATTTGATGCTCTCATTTTTCGTGACACAAAAACAGCAGAACATTTTAAATCTGACTTTGCTGCAAAAGGTCTGAGAACTGATAATATCTATACTGTATCTTGGTGCTCTGATTGGATTATTAAGGAACTTAAAGAAGGATATGGTAAAAATGGCGATATGGGATTTGTATGTTTTCTTGCTGGTTCTGTTAATAAATATGAATATTTAAAGAAAATTATTCCATATTGGCGTGAAGAAGATCCTTCGTTAACTGTATATACAACACGTAAGGATTTTGAGGAAGGGTTATTGGCTCTTAATGTAAGTTCTAATATTTCTGTAAAATGCGTTGATTTAGATGAGGATGCTCAAAAGCGTATTGCGTGTTTATTTAGAGGCCATCTTATTTGTAGTAGAGGTGAAGGTTTTGGTTATGCTGCTTTTAATTCTGAAGCAGTTGGTGCTTTTACTATTATGAACCATCTTCCTGTTTTTGAAGAATATTTTACAGAACCATATGGTATTTCATGGTTATCTAACTCATATTCCCTTTCAGATAAAGTCCGTTATAATATGGCTGATTCAAATGATACAACTATTCGTGCTGAATTAGAAGTTGCTTTTAAAATGTTTAAAGAAACTGACTTTTCAGATTTACAAAAATTTCGTCAGAAAATGGCAGATGAGCGTTTTAATGTAGCATGTACTTCTATGTCAAATGTCTGTAAACATTTATTAGCACTTGTAAATGAAAGAAAAACATGGTGTAAACATTATCCTCCTGTAATTTATCCTGATGATTGTCCTCCTATTTCTATTATTACTCCCACTTATGCGCGTTCCAAATTAATTGATATTGCTTTTCATAATTTACTTGCTACTGATTATCCACATGATAAGATTGAATGGGTTGTTATTGAAGATAATGAAACTAAAGATAAAATGAATACTGAGGCTATTATTAGTTTTCAAATCCAAGTTCCTAAAATTAAATTGAAATATATTCCTATTGAGGGACGTATGTCAATTGGTGAAAAGAGAAATATTGGTGTTGAAAATGCGACTAATGATATTATCCTTTTTATGGATGATGATGACCATTATCCTACTACTTCATTCCGTCGTCGTGTTTCTTGGCTTCTTAAAGGTGCTAAAGGTTCTATGAAACCTGGAAGTGCTGAAATTGTATGTTGTACTACATTAGCTTTATATGATCTGAAAAAGGGTATTAGTGCTGTAAATGTACCACCTTATAATATTCCTTTTGCTCAACGTATTTCAGAAGCTACACTAACATTTAAAAAATCGGCTTGGATTGAACGTAAATTTACAGATGTATCTCTATCAGAAGGAGAAGATTGGATTTCTGGACGTGAAGATAAAGTTATTGAAATTCCTCCACAACAAATTATTGTAGCCTTTTCACATGGTGAAAATAAATCAGGACGTTGCATTCCTCCATCTGAAAATCCTCCTGGTTGTTTCTGGAGTTTCCCTAAAGAATATCTTGTATTTATTCATAAACTTGTAGGCATTGATGTTGAAATTGAAGGAGAAAAAAAACGTGGTTCTAAGTAATTTGTTTTAATTTTGCCCTTAAAATTCTATTACCACCTTTTTGTTCTTTAGTTGTGGGTTTATCCTGTTTATTTGGTAAATTAGCACCTATAACAGGTTCTTCTAAATTTGCCTGTGAGATAGGAGCATCTATCTTTTTACGTTCAACTGCTTCTTCTCCAATTCTCTCAACAAATGTTTTAGGAACTGTTCCACATTTTAATTTATAAAAATCATCTGTTGTGGGAATACGCATTAATTCTAATACAATCTTAAGTAATGTTACACTCTTGATTTGTTGTATTGCTTCTTGAAATTCTGTAGAACATATTAATGCTTCATCCGAAAATAGTGCCTGTATATTATTTAAATCCGCAAATGTTGGTGCTAAATAGCTGGGACGGGCTGACATTCCTGCTTCAACTAATTCTCCATCTAATTTTGCCTTCATTTGCGCAATTCTTTCTAAAGCACCTATTACAGGTAATCTGACTTCTTCAGGAGCAGATATTTGAAATATTGATAATAAAACACCAATTGTAAATGATTTGGTTGTATCCAGAACTCCTAAAAGAATATCTTCTTGTAGTTGTGGAGCAAGTAATTGAAACATAGTTAAAAATACTTTAGTTACTTGACCAAATAACATAGGTGTCATTCCAAAATATCCAACAAATGTTAGAATTGATTTCTTCCAATCACCACGTAATAATTCTATTAGAGCTACTAAAATAGACATTATTTTACGCATATAATTCATATTAAGAACACCTGCTGATAGACGAACAATATCAAGTGTTAAATAAATAGCAACTACAATAATTCTAAATGGTATCTTAATCTGTTGTAAAACAGTTTGTGTTATTTCTGGAATAAGTAATCCATCTGATACCGCAAATAAAGCATCTGAAATTCCATATATAGCGGGTTCAGGAATTAATTTTACATCACCATCTAAATCATGCTCTTTTTCTAATCTTAAAATGCCATATTTAGATGCGTAAGAATTAACTGTTGTATCTACATTTTGAATACGATTAATTAATTTACTATATATTTCATCAATACCAAATTGTTCTGTAGGAGATGTCTTAGTCGGCTGACCTGTAATTTCTTCTTCTTTTTCTTTTAAAAATTCGGGTGTTAATCCAGATGCTTCTGCTGCATTAAATACACCTCCTGTCTGTGGCTGTGTCTGTGACTGCCATTTATTATCTGAAAAAAAAGATAAAATAGATGATATATATGGTTTAAATAATTTTTGGAATTTAACTTGTTCTTCTTTAGATAAAATAGGTTCTCCCTTTTCATTTACAACATGTGCTGTCCAGTTTTCACCATGTGTTTGAATAATTGCGTCTAATACTTTGGAGATACTATTTACTGACTTATACAAATTACGAGGCATATTCTTGTCTGATATTGCGTCATTTGTAAGACTTTGTAGTTTCTCAAAAGTATATCTTTGATGTTGTTGTCCTTGAGACATTCTATTCTCTATTATTTATTTTATATCAGAGGCTTTAATTTAGTCGGAGTATTTAAGAACTACACATTACACAACCTTCATCTGCCTCATATTTCTTTGTTACTCTATCATGTTCGGACTTTTCTGCTGCTTTTTGTAATTCAGGATCAATTGTAAACTTCTGCGCCATGACAGGTGCGCGTGTTCTCAGATAATAAATACCTGTTTTAAGACCCTTTTTCCATGAATAGAAATGCATTGATGTTAACTTAGCATAATTAGGATCAGCCACAAACAAGTTCAGGCTCTGGCTCTGACAAATAAATGCTCCACGCGCTGCTGCCATATCAATCAGTGTTCTCTGTTTAATTTCCCATGATGTCTTATACAGATTTTGAATTGATTGTGGAATTTCTTCAATACCCTGAATTGATCCATTTCTTACAATAATTTGTTGTTTCATATCCTCATTCCATAGATCAAGTTTCTGTAAATCTTTCATTAAATACTTGTTAATTACAATAAACTCTCCTGCTAAAGTTCTACGAGTATAAATATTACTTGTTACTGGCTCAAATGCCTCAGTATTCCCCATAATTTGTGATGTTGATGCTGTTGGCATTGGCGCAATCAGCAGTGAATTCCTTAGTCCATTTGCTGTTACCTTTTCTTTAAGTGCCTTCCAATCAAGTGTCTTATCTTTTTCGGTAAGAGGTTGAATACCCCATAAATCATATTGTAATTGACCTTTTGATGCTGGTGAGCCTTCATATGTCTCATATATTCCTTCTTCTTTGGCTAATTCTGTTGAGGCTTCTACTGCTGCATAATACATATGTTCAAAGATACGTTGATTTAGGTCTGCTGCTTTATCTGATTCCCATGGTGCTCTCATCAAAGCAAATACATCAGCTAAGCCTTGAACTCCTAACCCAACAGGTCTGTGTCGCATATTTGACGTTTTTGTTTCAGGTGTTGGGTAATAGTTAATATCAATTACACGGTTCAGATTTTTAATTGCTACTTTAGTTACTTCACGTAGTTTTTTGTAATCAAATGTTTTTGTTTTATGATTTACATAGGCTGGTAATGAAATTGAAGCCAAGTTACATACAGCTGTTTCTGTAGGCGATGAATATTCTAAAATTTCGGTACAATTACCAGTTAAGATACCATTAAACACTCCTGCATGATTTTCAGGCTCATTAAAACAGTATGTATCACTTGTTCGCCCTTCATGAAATACAGATACAACGGTTGTTACTGTATAAATATTATTTGTATGATCATACCATTCTACTAATTCCATACCTGGTTTTAAATCTTTTGCTTCAATACGTTCTGAATTGTTTATAGATTTATTTGATTTTAGGATAAATTTATGATAAGGTGTACATTGTATATAAGGGGTACTAAAATTGTATTTATTTGTATCTTTACATAATTCACTTTTAGCAAGATTTACAGTTACTAATTTCTGATTTTCACCTGTTTTCATAACTGTTGTTTTAGACCATTTTTCACCATTCCATACATTTACTTCTTGACCTTCAAGTTCCTTAATTTGATACTGTCCTTTATCTGTTAAGATATATGTTTCAGGGGCTACACAAAGATTAGAACTTTTAATAGTTCCTAAGTTCTTTTGATTTGATTTTTCATTACACGCATCTTTATAGAGTAGATAAGGAGTACCTGTTTCAATCTGTGAATCAAGGATTTTAAACCATAATTTTTGTGCTGATACTTGTTTGCGACCACGTCCTTCTCTCTCATACTTTGTATATAATTCATAGAAATCCTCTCCATATACATCTGATAGACCTGGTGCTTCTGAAGGACAGAATAGCGTCCACATCTCATCATTCTCTACACGCTCCATAAATAAGTCTGAAATCCATAGAGCATAGAATAAATCACGTGCTCTCTCTTCTTCTGCGCCATTATTTAGTTTCAACTTAAGGAAATCTTCAATATCAGCATGCCAAGGTTCCAGATAAATCGCAAATGAACCATTTCTCTTACCACCTCCTTGATCAACATAGCGCGCAGTATCATTAAATACACGAAGCATAGGTACAATTCCATTACTTGTTCCATTTGTTCCCTTAATCAAAGAGCCTTTAGCACGAACATTATGAATATGAAGACCAATACCACCAGAATGTTTACTGATCTGCGCACACTGACTTAATGTATTATAAATCCCAATAATACTGTCATCTGCCATTGCGAGGAGAAAACAGCTGGAAAGTTGTTGACGAGGTGTTCCTGCATTAAAATTAGTAGGTGTAGCATGAATGAAATATTTTTGACTTAGTAAATCATATGTTTCAAATGCCTTTTCCAAATCTACTGAACCCCATAGAGCAAGTGAGACACGCATAATTAAATGCTGAGGCCTTTCCAGAGTTTTTCCATTTGTATCACGTAGTAAATACTGGAGCTTTTCAAGAGTTTTAAATCCAAAATAGTCAAACAAATAATCCCTTGAATAATCAATACGTTTATCAATTTCTTCTCCATGCTTTTTACAAATCTCTACTAATTCTTGAGATACATTACTTACTGGTTCACCAGTCTTAGGAACAATTTGATTTGCTAATGTAAATATTACATCTGTAAATTTGTCTGAAGTACTTTTATGATGGTTTGAAATAATAATACGACTTGCTAACTCACTATAGTCAGGATTAGTTGTCATAAGAGAAATTGAGAGTTGTGCTGCTAATTCATCCAATTCAGATGTTTTTACACCATCATAAATTCTTAATAATGTTCGTTGGGCAATTAGAGTTGAATTAACTTCAAGTCCTTCAGATGATTTCCTAATTCTATTAAGAACCTTATCAAAGGATACATCTTCACTTGAACCATCGCGTTTAATGACTTGCATACTAAGTAATTTCATCTTTCCGGTTTTAAATTGACATATCAGGATATTCATAATATATCAAATTTTAAAACTTATAAGATATTAAAATTTTAGCATCATCGCAATTAGATAGAATGAAGAATGTATTAATCATATTCTTTGTGTTAATAATTATTGGATTATTCATGTTTTATCCTCGAATTGCTGGTTTTGCTAATTATGTAGCACCTTATCAATCTCCTTCTCAAAAGGGATGGTGGAATAAATCAAATTGGTGGCACTTTGGATTTCCTTATTATTCTTATTGGGAACCATTTCAAAACCCTGGGTCTACTTCGGCTCCTGTAAATCCCAATAAAAAAGAAAGTCCCATTATGGCATATCCTCCCGATGGACCTGCACCCACCGATTTTTCCTTAAGAGATCCTTATCATCTTTTAAGTGATGAATTTGTACCTCCTCGTGAAAAAGAAACAATATCATGTGTAAATAGTCGTTCTTGTTATGCTGTAAATTTTGATAGAATGGTTGAAAAAGTGGGTAATTATCGTCAATTAACTAATAACTATCAACGTGGATATCCTGATAGTTGTTCTGCTCCTTATCAAGAACTTGTTTTGAACTTTTATAAAGCTACTCCTATGAAGCCATAATATTATTACATTATAATATAAATAGATAAATGTCTAATACAAGGCGTAGAAGATACGCATTTACTGAAGAAAATACTACTAATAATACAACAGATATTATTGGTAATATTAATAAGGGAATTAAAAGTTTTTTTTCTACAAATAAAACTTTAAAAAATACCAAAAACTCTAAAAATACTATAAAAACTGTAAAAACACCTGTTTATAGTAAATTAAACTTTAAAACACGATTTATTGATTTTGGATATGTTTATAATAAAGAATTATCTATAGTTGATCTAAAAAAGTATAAATACGATTATTTTATATGGCCATTTGAAACACGATTTATATATGATATTAATTATAATACATTATCATCAAGTAGTTTTTATAAATATTATCATTCATTTCAAAATATGTTAACTGATTTTTATAAAAAAGGTAGATATAATACAAGATATAATTTTATACCATATTATAATATATTAAGTGTATTATATATAGATTATGATATTGATGATGCTGAAATGAATAAATGGTATAAAAATATTACCAATAAAATAAATTCTAAATATTTAGACCTTAATGAAAAACGATTATTTTATGCTAAAACTACAGATGTATATAGTTTAGGTATAACACTTGCTGGAAAGTATGCTTCTATTACAAATCATATCCTTGATGATAATTGGAGTATACTTAATATAAATACTTTTAAGAATGAAACAGATAAAGATAATAATATGTTATTTTTAAAAAAGGTATCTGTTCCATTTTATAAATTAATTCGTAAAATGGTTACTATTAACCCCTTAAAAAGAATAAATATTACAGATGCTAAAAATATGTTTATTAAAATTATTTCAGGATTAACAAGTGAAACATCAAGAAAGAATTTGGGACAACGTGGTGGTCAAAAAGGAGGAATTAAAATAGGAGAAGGTGGATTTGGATGTGTATATAGACCTCAAATACCTTGCGATGGTAAAACAGTTCAACCAGGATATGTTACTAAAGTTATTGATAAAGTAGAAGCCATAAAAGAATTAAATGAGTGTAATAAAATTAAAGATATTGACCCTCAAAACAAATATTTTGTATATCCTCTTAAGATGTGTAAAATTACATCACAAGTTGTACCTAATATAAGGGATTGTAGTCTATATACGTCTAATTCAGTATTATTACAATTACCTGATGGTGGACAAACATTACAAGATATTAAAATTAAAAAAGATGAAATTATTGATTTTGTAAGAAGCTGGCTTTCTATCTTTTATGGGTTAGAATTACTACATAATAATGGTATGGCGCATATGGATATTAAAACTATTAATACTGTATCTAAACTTGAAAATAAAAATACTGGTTCATCTTCTCCTTCATATGGATTTACTGATGAAATTGCTTTATCATCTGAAGCATATATACAATTAAATGCTCTTATGAAAACACCAAATAATTCTAATTCTAACTCTAATTCTAACTCATTTAATTCAAATACTGTATATAATTATAATTCTAATAAATAGAATTACCATTCTCATCTAAACGATTAAATACTATAGCACATTTTTCTTCTCCTTTTTGTTTTTTTTGCCGTGTAGTCTCAGGTATTTGAAATTCACCACGTTTTGCTTTTTCCACATCTTCCCAAAAATTATTAATAGCAGGTTGAATTCCTGACCACCATTCTTCATTTCTTTCTACAATCTGTTCTGACCATTGTAATAAACTCCATGGAATTATCTCAATAATATCCTCATCTTCATTTATTTCTGGCTCCCATTCAAGATCACAAGATTGATTTATAGGACTGTATACATAATAAAACTCCTTTTCATAAGTTGGATTTGCGTATCTAATTAATGCTATATAGCCATTATAAAGACCAGGACCTTCTTTAATTGGATTGGAATTATATTGAGATGAAAACTGTGCTTCCACATAATCACACTTTTTACAACCTGTCACTTGGAGTTGCATTTGCATTTGTGCATAATAATCCTTTGGAACTTGCCCATCTATTTCACGTGTTACAGGACATTTAATTTCTATTAATCTTCCATTACGCTCTAAATTATTAGGTGAATATACTAATCCATCAGGTGAAGCAGAACAACGTGGATCTAATGGATGTGTTAAACGTCCTAATTCTTTGACTTCTACACCATATTTATATTCATATATTTGTTTAACAACTGGTTCAAAACGAATACCCCAATCAAATGCCGACATAGATGTAGATGGAACTGCTAAAGAGTTTTGTCGTGGAACATATGGTTGTGTTTTAGCAACCACTAATTGTGCCCTAACACGTGGTGAAGCAAAGAGTTTTCCTAATTCACTTGCTGATAAAATTGTAGCCATTTGTTCATACCATTCTTGAGTTCTCTGTTCTATTTGTTTTCTATTTAGTAATCCATCTAAAAACTCCTTAGATATTTCATTATTTTCTTCACTAATATTTATATTTTTTTGTTTATGATTAATACATTCTTTAAATTGGTCTTCATATATAGATATAATTTTCTCTAAATATTCTTCTTGATTATCCGTAAAATCATAACTTTCAATAATTTTATCAGCCGATTCAATCCAATGTTCAATTTGAGATAAATCATTTGGGTTTGGCAACCAATTTTCTAATAAATATATTACTTCTTTAACATTTCTTAGAAATTGAGTATTTATATCAATTATAAATGAGTAATTATGTTCTATTACAATATCACTCATTTATTTTCTTTCTTTTAATGATAAAATAAATCGTAGCATTTTACTCATTTATTTCACCGTCAATTTTTATTTGATTATTATCATTTGTATTTTCATCTTTACGTTTTTTTCTTGTTACATCAGTTCTTTGTTTTTTTGAACTAAATCCCCATCGTAATACTCCTTCAGAATTACGTTTAATTTCTAACCCTTTAATTGTATGAATACGTTGTGTATCCTGTTCGTATTGAACTACCTTTAATGTATTTAATAGTTTTTTATCCAATGCTTTTTGTAAATAAATAAAAAAAGCATCCTTTTCATCTTTTGTCATATTATATTGTGGAGCAATATCCTCAATATAAATACGTATTCTATTTAGTCTTAATCCGCGCTCTAATCTATGCCATGGACGACTATATGCTTCACGTGCGCTATCCTCTAATAGTGTTTTAAAGTTCTCCTCTTTCTCGGATTTTTCATTTAAATCAAAAAATGTTTTCTTTTGTGTTTTATGGCGCTGAGGCTCCATAATATTCTATATATATACCTTAAGTATCCTTTAGTAGGTTTATTATGTATATATAATATTTATATATATATTGTTTATTTATTTTGTAAAATAGTTGAGATAATATCTTGTATTTTGAAGCCAGACATTTTTTCAGAAGTCGGAATTGGAAGCCATATATTATCAGATAAATCAGTTATATGTACGAATGTTCTCCAACAAAATGTATCTGTATTTGAAATAGATAATTCTTCCCATTTATAAAAGTCACTTAAATTGGTTGTTTCTTGATCTATTTCACAAATATGAATATTCTGTCCCTTAAATTTAATAATAGGAGTATTTGTAGTATATAATCCATTTGGTTCTAAAAAGCTTTTTATAATATCATTTGTATCAAATTCTTCCCATAATTCATGGCCTCCAATTGTTAAAATACTAATTATATTTAATTTAATCTTATTCTCAACTTTAATTTTATGTGTGAATGGGATAATAAACATCTTACTCAATGTAATTAATAGGAACTTTAAATGGCTCAACCTGTATGGCCGAATAAAAATACAGAATCAGTTATTAGGGCATTTCCACCTCCACAATTTATGGCGCGTTCTCGTCGTGAAGTAGATACAAAAGATGCTGTTAATGCGCGACAATTTGAACATTGGCAAACAGATGGTAAATATGGTATCCAAAATCGTCCGGACCTGAATAAACAAGCACCCTTTTATGATATGCAACCTATTAATAGTCGTATGAGTGAACGAAATTATAGTTCACAACCACGATATGACCAAGGAGATGGTATTGATAGAGGTGGTATGAACCCATATTTTGATAAATATGATACTTCATTTGATGCTCGAAATACTATACGTGAATTACGCTCAGTAGTATATGAAGATAAAAATATAAATTATATAGCCGAATCCAATCACCTATTAGAACGTAACTTTGATAATAGATGGTTTGATCCAAAAGAACTTAAAGAAACGGTTAACGCTGCAGAAAGTTTGCGATTTAAAATGGATGATATCAGAACTGTATATATTACTAAACCTGTTAAAAATTAATTAAAATCTAATTGTATTGGAGTTGAATAAAATTGTACCTTATTTAGTGATGAAGGCGTTTGTTTATTACGTCTACGTCTTGTAGCCCTTGAAGTGTTAGAAGCCGTTGAAATTCCTGATACTTGCGTTGTTTCAGTTATTGCCGATTGACATGAAATAGTTGTAACAGATGAATTATTGGAGTCTGTAGAAGATGCTGTATCACTCTTAGTCTTCCGTTGTGCCTGTGTTGTTTCCTTTAAATATGCATTATATCCATTTCTAATTTCTTCTTCGTGTGCTTTAATATAATCTAAAATCTTTGATTCAAGCGCCCATCGAAAAAAGTTAAGTTTTCCAATTGTTGTCAAAAATGGCTCATAATTTGGAATTTTAAACATAATACGTTCTCTTCGACAATTTGGGTCAAAATACTGTTTAGAATATGCTTTCAATTGACCTTTATAATTCAAATACACGGGAAAATCTTGTCCATTTAGATGATAACGAATGAAGTTTTTACGGCTGTATTTTGTAACAAACCAATCAATTATACGAAGACTTAATGGCGCATCTCCTGTAAGATAATCAATAATACTATTAATTTCCGGATGCGACGAATAAAATCTTTGAAGACTTGATATTACCAATTCTGGTTTACATTCAATACGACGTTTACGTGTCTCCATCAGTTAGGGTCCTGACAATATTCTTATCATTTTTTCTTAGGTTCGTTTATTTAATATTTAATAATTAAAAGAAGCCTTAATTAGTAGAATGTCAGATATACCTGGCGGTTATAATCCTAATGCATCTTTATTACCACAAGGAAATGGACCTATTATGGCTATGAGTGGAGGTGGTTATGATCCCAATCAATCACTTTTACCTAATTCTGGTGGAAGTATAACTGCTTATTCAGGTGGCGGTCCTACAAAACGCATTTCATTTGCTGATTTTATGAAAAGAGAAGAAGGGAAATCTTCTACACCAGAAAGACCTCCTTTTGTACCTGCTTCAAATCCACCTCTAAAATCAGGTACTCCTATCGCATTAAGACAAAAAGCAGCTGAATTAATTAGCAAGAATAAAAAACAAGGTAATACTGTTTCTGGTTCTACTACTAAAAATCCATCTAATAGTAATTCTAATTCTAATTTTAATTCTAATACTGGTTATGTTTCAAGTAATAATGAAAATGAAAATGAAAATGAAACCTCTATGCCAGTTCCTATTTCAGATTTAACCAGAACTTTTCCTTCTACTTCTCGTCTTCCTTTAACTACTCCTTCTGCTACTCCTTCTGCTACTCCTTCTGCTACTCCTTCTGCTACTCCTTCTGTTACTCCTTCTGCTATTAGTTATCCTTTAATTACTCCTAACTCTGGTACTACTGTTCCTGGTACTACTGTCCCCATTACTACTTCTGTTACTACTCCTTTAAATATACTTCCACAACAACCTATTATTGTTGGTAAACCCCCTGATATTGTTGGTAAACCCCCTACTATTCCTCCTGTTTCTCCTAATGCTACAAAATTACCTCCACCACCCCCTGTTTCTCCTGTTGCTCCTGATGCTAAAAATATACCTCCACCACCAAATGTGTTTCCTCCTGTTGCTCCTGAACCTGGAAATATACCTCCACCACCAAATATTGAAAATAATTCTAAAGATAAATCAAAGGATAATGTCAAACCTATTATACTTTTTGGAAAACAAATACAACTTGAAAATCCTTCTTCTTTAAATTCCAATAGTAAAATTAAACCAGGGCAATTAGAGGCACTTAAAGCATTTGGTTTAGATGGTGATGGCGTTACACAGCAAGAAAAGAAAGATGTATTAGTTGCGCTTTATACTGATGGGTGTAATACGGATTTACCCCTGTCTGCTTCAAAAGGTTGTCAGCCCATTAGAATTATTGTCCAACGTCTCGCATTAAATTATGTTAGACAACTTGCTAATAAAATGTTAGTTGATAAAGATGAAGAAATTAATGTCACATATTCTACACCTGATGTACAAGGTGCTGTAACTGTATGTTTAAAGTTTCCTAAGGATAAATTATTTCTTTTAAGTAAAATCCATAAAGAAAAGGAAAAAGAAATAACTCCTTCAGTTAAATCTGATGTATCTGTAACTACAGCCCCATCGGTTGCTACATTGGATAAAGGAACATTCACTCAATTACAATTAGCAATAAAAGAATTGGCAAAACAAATTGGCATGAAACCTACTTTTACAAAAGAGACTGAAATTAATAATAAACTATCAGCTATTCTAAAATCAATTTCTGCTAAAAATACTCGACCATTATCTGATACACAAATTACATCTATTGTTTCTAAATTAGATACATTATTAACACGTAATACTAATAAAGGATCTACTGTTACAGCAGCCCAATTAGAACCTATTATCAAACAATTAACAACAAGTGAAATACAACCATTAATACAACAATTACAACAATTAGTAGAACAACAAAGAGGAGTTATTAGCCAGGCATCTACTACTTTAAATAGCAGAGCTTTTGGTATGCTAAAGATAGCATTAGAGGGATTACATGGAACAAGTATGGATAAGGTTGAATTAAATAAAAAACTCTCTACAATTGTTGAAAAAGTATCAGCTGATAAGCCCCTATCAAATACACAACTACAAGAAATTATTTCTAAACTTGATACATTAATTTTAAGTAGAGAACCAATTAATGACGATGATTTATCATTATTTCATCAGAGCCTTACAGAGGAAGAAATGGAAAAATTATCGCGTGAATTAGATGAATTAGATGAAGAACAATCAAATCTACAGGTAGAACCTAAAAAACCAGAGGCAAAACCAGAGGCAAAACCAGAGGTAAAACCAGAGGTAAAACCAGAGGTAAAACCAGAGGTAAAACCAGAACCAGAACAAAATGATGAAGATGAAGACGAAGAGGAAGAGGGAGATAATGAACAAGAACCAAAAGCATCTAAAGTAAATAATCATACAATTGTAAATAATTACTTTAAACCAACACCTAAGAAAGAAGAAAAACCAGTTAATAATTTTAAGGAAGGTAATATACTTAATATGAATGTATCATCTGCTACTTCTGCTACTTTTAAACCTATAAACGTGCCTGTACCTACATCTAAATACTCTTCAAAAATAGCATCAACTGGTCTTGCTTCAAGTATTAAAAACACAGAAAAAGAAGAAAAACGTGTAAAAAATATATCTAATTTTGCTAAGAATATTACTGAAAAAGCAGAAAAACGTAAAAAAGAATTAAATAATTCTAAAAGAGCTAAAGCTGCTACTACTATACAATCTGCCTATAAAGGATATAAAACAAGAAAAAATAAAGATAAGCAAGTAGAAAATACTAATACAAATAAAGCTAACGTAGATCCATTATCAGGACAACCTGTTAATAATACTAATACTGTAAGAAATAATAGAAGTAATAATAATAGAGGTAATAATAATAGAGGTAATAATAATAATAACGCTATGTCTATAGGTCCTATGTATACAGGACTATCATCACGTCCTCTTATTACAAATAATGTAAAACCCCCTAATGTAGATCCATTAACAGGGCAACCCGTTAATATTAGTAATACTGTAAGAAATAATTCAGGTAATAATGAGTTTTCAAACCTAAACAGAAATAAAAACTCTGGAAATAACACAGTATCTGAAGTAGAAGCACCTAAAGAAAATAGAAATTTAACAGCCAAAAATGTTAAGAATTTTGGAGGTAAATTAGGTATGCTCCAACAAGATTTATTAGCTAAACAAAGACTTAAACGTAATAAGTCAAGAGCGTCTACAATAAATTCAATTAAAAGTGATATTCAATCTATTAAAACAGTTACTGGAAAATCACCTAAAGTAATTAAAAATACTTTAACAAAACTTAAAAATAAATATAATTCTGTAAATAATAAAAAACGTTTAACAATAGGTGGTAAAAAACAAAACACTCGTAAACTTAGAAAATAAAATAAAATAAAATACTAATAACAACATGTTCTTTTATATGTAGTTATGGGTTTAACATGAATAATATCAGATTGTTCCATTTTAATATTTATTAAGTTATTAGGTATTAAATTATTATTTATTAAATTATTATTTATTAAATTATTATTTACTAAAATATTATTTACTAAAATATTTGCTTTTTCGGATGAACTAATTATATCTGTTTTCACTTTAAGACTGTTTTCAATAGCAATATTAATTATTTCATGAACACTATCATAACAATAGCTGGATGTTTCAATAAAATCCATTCCATATTTTATTGCAACTTCTTCACCCATTTCAGTAGTTACTACTCTCTTATTCTCTAAATCAATCTTATTTCCAATAAGTAATATTATATATGGTTTAGATACATTATTAGTATTAGTTATATTATTATACCACATATGTATATTTTCAAAACTTTGTATATTAGTTATATCATACATTAATACAATAATATCAGCACCTCTATAATAACTATGTGTAATACTTCTAAATCTTTCCTGTCCAGCAGTATCCCATATTTGAAGTTTAATTCTCTTATCCAAAATATTAATGGTTTTAAATCCAAAATCAACTCCAATTGTTGGTGTATTTGTTTTTTGACTATCATATAAAAATGATTCAAAAAATGCGGTTTTTCCAACATATGAATCACCAATCAATACAATTTTTAATAAACAATCGTACTGAGTAGTTGTCATTTTATTATTCTTAATTAATTTTATAGTATACAAATTATTTATATACTTTAATATATACTTTAAAACCGTAAAAACTTCATAGAACTACCCTTTTTGAGAAGTAAATCCATTAAAAATATAACAAAAATACCACTTGAAATAAACATTAATAGTTCTGTATTAATTTGTTCTGGAGTTGAATTTTGCATATCATCCAATCGGGCAAATAATTTATCAAGTTTTTTCATAATTTCATCTTTTGAATAATCATCTGATATTCCGTTTCCACCCCTTGAATATGTATTATTTTTAACAACAGGAGGATTGTAATATTTACCACCAGGTGGAGGAAGATGTTCGTAAAATGCGGTCTGTGCTCCAGATTTTGTAAGGGGTTTCCAAAACATATTTACAGAAGGATTTGGAAGTGTATCAGCTGCTCCTGCTTTAGCAACTCCTGCCTCTTCAAATGCTTTTAAGAAATCAGGTTGTAATTGATATGATTTAGTATCAGGTTCATAATCAGCAAAATTATCACCATCTGGATCTGCTCCAAAAAACTTCTTTCTCCCTGGACAAGGTTTCTGACCCTCATTTACTCCAGGAATATTTAAAGGAAGTGTTGCTCGAACAATATCACCTTTTGGATCATCATCATTGCGAGGTAAAAATGGTTCCAGAGATCCTTGTGGAGCATCAACTGGTTTATGTTCTCGTAATCCTGTTGCCGGATTCATGGCAGGGATAATTGGAGGCTTATTAAGATGTTGTCTATCAGGATCTTTTTCATCGCCTCCTCCAAGACCCAAAAATTCCATCGCAGGACCTTTACATCTTCGAGCCTTTCGTCGTTCTTCCTTACGTGCTTCTCTTGTTGAATAATCTTTTTGACATCCCGGAGCTGCTGTTGTACCACCTATTGTCTGAAAGGCATCATCTAAAGAGCAATAGTTCATCGCCTTCTACTATCAAAAGTCATCATTCTTAAATAAAAGAATTAACATAATTAATTATAAATTTTGTATTTATTTATTACAATAATTTATATATAATTTAATCATTATTTATGATACATTATTTAAATAGGATAATAATAAAATGACACAAGCACAACAGCAAGGAGGAATGATGAACCCTTTACAATTATTTATTAATAATCTCGATTCACCTTATAAATTATTATTAGGTGCTATTCTAATATTAGTTATTGTGTATTCACCAGAAGTTCCTATTGAAATTCGTCAGTTTATGGATTCAATGGTAGGACGTGTAATTGGTATAGGAGTTGTATATGGAATTATTCATACATTTGGATGGGTCTACGGACTTTTAGCAACTCTTGCGTTTCTTGTTATCCTACAAGGATCACCTCGTTTACAATATGTTGAAGGATTTAGTGGAGGTGGTTCTATTAATCAAAAAAAAGTAATTGGTAATAAATGGTTTGTTGAACAAGTATTAGGTGAAAACCCTAAAAAAATAGAAACTGATAAAGTACAAACTTCTGCTATTGAAGGTATTTCATCTGGTGTTCTTATGAATTAATAACATAATTAAATTATTGATAATCAGAAAGAATGTCTAAAATGTCATGGCCTTCATTCCTAATGTTTGATGGAACTCTTGATGGAACTACACGTGCTATATCGGTTATATTAATTGGTCTATTAATTGTTAAATATAGTACTATATTTGAAGAAGAATATACACAGAAGCTAACTAATCTATATATATCTCCTTGGTGGAGATTATTGGTAATTTTACTTGTATTATTTTCAGTTATGTGGTGTCCCCGTGTAGGTATTTTAGTAGCACTGGTTGTATTTTTCTATTTTTCAGATATGGAAACACTTATTACTCCTTTTTCAACACTATAAACTAAATTATATTTCTGTTTTTATTATTATATTAGATGTTATTTACAAAACTAATATAATAACAGGATGAGTCTTCCGGGTTTACCCCCACAAGTTCTAACAGCAGCTATGGCAATTAGTCCATTAGATAGTTTTTTACAAGTATTTAACACTAATCCATATTTTATTGGAATTATGATGCTTGTGTTAAATTTAGGTGGTAGATTTATCAGCTTAGAAGTTACTAAAAAACAAGAGCAATTTCTCCAACATCCTTTGGTTCGTCGTATTCTTATTTTTACTGTATTCTTTGTTGCTACACGTAATATTTGGGTGGCATTCTGGTTAACAGTTGTAGTAGTATTATTTTTAGGATATCTTTTTAATGAAAATTCAGCTTTATGTATTTTTGGTTCAGGCGGATCTCCTGGCTCAAAATGTGTATCTGGTTCTGAAGAACAGTTTAAAAATAAAACAGATGATTTAACTCCTGAAGAAAAAGAAATTCTTCAGAGATTATCATCTAAAGCACAGCGCTATCAACAAGTTGCTTCAACTAATTCTAAAAAAGATGATGAAAAAAATGATGATGACGATGTTGAACTATCCGATGTATATAAGGCAAATTTAACATTACTAAAAAAAGATTAAATTAACATATTTATTATAATTAATTATTTACTTAATATAAGTATTAGATTAATTATTAATTCATTTATATTATTTTACAGAATTATAGGTTTAGTGTAACCCTCTAAATCTACCGAATTATAGGTTTAGTGTAACCCCCTAAATCTACCGAATTATAGGTTTAGGGTCATAGTATTTGCTACAGGAATATTTGCTCTTCTTCTACCACGACGACCCGATCCAGTAGCACCTGTTCTAATTGTATCAGCTTGGCTCATTCCATCTTCTTGAAATGAGTGGATACTTGCGATTTCTGAAATTGCTTGAATAGCAGGTTGTTGATTGAAAACGGCTGGTGGAGATGGCATAGAAATAGGACTAGCATTCATCTCAGCATCACGAACCTCTTGGAATGTCTTGAGAATATCATCTACATTTGTAGGACCACGCATTTCTCTACGTTGTGTCGGTTGAGAAGACATTGATGCCATATTTTGTGGCATTTGTGGAGGTGGAGGTGCTGACATTCCATTTGAAGAATTATAGAAAGCACCAGGACCAGAAGGACCACTCATAGGCATTTGTTGCATAGGAGCACCCATAGGTTGATTTACACCCATTGCCGCGCCCATAAAATTACCAAATCCTGGTCCTGCCTGTTGAGCCGCTGCTGCCGCAAATTGTTTCGCAAGTTGAGGATTATTACGGAATACATCACCCGCATCCATTGATGCAAACTTTTGACGGAAGAATGTATTACTCATGTGGAACATAAAGCCACTGCCTACAAGAGACATAAGCAGTTTAGCCTCAGGAGGCATATTACCACGACCCTTATACTTGTCATAAAGATCCTCAAATACTTCGTCAAAGTCTTCAATATTTTCATGGAGTGATTCGGACCAACCGTCTAATTGCCAATCAAATGGGTTAAATTTACCATTTAGATATTCAAATCCAGTCGCAAAACCCATTAAACATTGACGCTGGAACCTCAAACTGGCTTCAAGATTTTTAGCATCAACAAGACGATCAAATTCCTCTTTAATTTCCTCAAGAGTATTATCAAGTGTAAATCTTTTAGTTAGATTATACCCCTTCTGCTCCAAACGACTTAATTTATTAATTAGTTCAATCTTTTGTTTTCTTTCTTCTTCAGGACTTAGACGGTTTGCTGATGCAAGACTAATTGATGGACCTGATGCAGTTTGATCATTATCAAAACTATTAAATCCACCATAATTTGATGATCCATAATTAGATGAAGATGTTTCCCTATTAATATTAATATCAGGCATGGATGATGAAGTAGGAATATCAAATGAAATTGCCTCAATTGGTTCCAACTTACCAACCTGAATATCATCAATAGGCTCAAAGATAGATGATACAGATTGTGATGTAGATTGTTCAACCGGACGTGATTTAACACCATTGTTTGATAATAGATTAATTCCAAGATCATCACCACCTAAATCATCGCCTCCTAACTCAATAATATTACCAATATTTGAACTAATTTGAATGTCAGGACCTAATGACATATTTTCTACATAGTTCTGCATATCACTAATAGTAACACTTGGTCCGCTCATTATGTCTTACGATAATAGTTCTTTTTTAAGTTTTATTATTGACGCACTTTTATTTTATTAAAAATATCCAATCAATTTTCTTGTAATTTCAGCTCCTATCCATCCATATACAATACCAACTCCTATTTGATATATAGTATGACATCTTTTAATATACCTTGATAATGTGACTAATCCTAATGTTAAACCTAATAATCCTTTAATAATTAGACTATTTGTCTCTTTAAAATAATATACTACAAAAAAAGCAGTAACTGCCGAATGAGATGATGGCATCCCTGGTTTTCCAGCTTGATTTCCATCATTACATAACATATTACAATCCTTAGCACCAAATGGACGGACACTTAGATTTCCAATTATAAATCTTTTAATAAATTCGGATGATAGTATTGTTCCCATTAATCCAAATAATACAACTAAATTATTAGTTTGTTTTGTAATTAAATATAATATAATAGGAACTAAATAGAATAATCCTGATGACATTGATATTAAATCCCAAATAAACATTTTCTTAATTATTAATAATATTATTTGATTTACTCCAAAATACATACCCTATATGGATTTGATGAAATCAACACATATACCTTATGTGGATTTGATGAAATCAATGCACATACACAAGGCATCTGCCATATCAGATTTCTTTTTAGATTTAGACCAATTATCTTCTATTTCTTTTGTCATAATTACATTTTTATCTTTTAGAATACTAATAACTCTTTCTTCTGATTTTTCCTTACGTTCCTTATAGCCTTCATCACCTTTAGTTACTCCTTGAACTTTCTTTTTAGCATGAACTAATTGAAACTTTGGAATATTATCTGATTGTTTTTGAAAATACATTTCACGTAATGTTGTAAATAAAAGAACTTGAACTGATTTCATATGTGGATTTTTTAAGACAGGTTGATTTTCTAAAAGTACATTTGTACATCCTTCAAATAATGTCCATTTTTCATAAACAAATTTTCTTAAAGCATCATGAATTGTTTCAAGAGATAATTTATTAGCATTTTCCTGTTTTTCCTGTTTATATGGTAAAGCAAACTTTTTAGATAAAGACAAAATTAATTTATCTTTTGTTTTTCCTAAATCTTCACATTTATGTTTTTCAACTAATTCTTTAAGAATTTTAACAGATGGTAATTTAACATCTTTGAGTTCATCTATTAGTTCATGTGTTCCAGGAATATGTCTCTTACAAAAATGATTATTATCTACTATATATGATGCATTCTGTTTACACATAAAACATTTTGTTTTCTCTACAGTTTCTAAAATATTACAGTTTTCCAAGGCTATTATTTCTGTGTTATTTTTAACAATAGCAAAGGCAAGATTTTTAATACCAATATCAAATGATAATACTTTTGTAGCGGACATATTATATTTATATATAGTAATAAATAAGTTTCACTAATTATATAAATAATTAAAATCTTTATACTAATTATAAAATGCCAGTTTCACCACATAATAATGTAACTGTTAATCTAAATGTATCAGTTGATGCATCTGGAGAAGTACGGGTATTTGGTCAAACATTCCCTGGATTTTCAGGAGAATTAGTTGTGGCTAATTATAATTTACCTGTTATTTCACTTTATGATGAATATGATACATCACACCCCATTGCTCTTATAGAGTTTTGGGAGCCATCCGGTTCTTTAGGTTCTACATCTGCTCAATTAGCAAATTCTACAGGATTTTATAATGTAGATCTATCTGGTGCGTATCTTGAATCAGCTAAACGTCTTGTAAATGGATTACAAAATGTACTTTGTAATGAAATGGATGCTTCAGGTGCGGTTCCTTTTAATGATGCTAAATATGGTAATCAACGCGCCTATAAAGTCTATAAAAGTTTTGGACATTTAGCTTTAGGATTTTATGCACATAACCTTTTTGGACATGCTGCTGCCACCGCTGCTATTACTAATGATACTTCTTTTATTGAAAATATGCTTTCTTTAGATCAAGGAACTGTTACTAATGGAAATACTACATCTACTACTATGATGTCTGGTTATAAACATGATATTTCTGGTTCTTTAACAAAAGATGATATCCTTGAATGGTCTTCACTTGGAACTAATTCTGATGCTGATTTAGCAAGACGCCTTGTTTATGCTATTATTAAGAAAGGATTAGATAATTCAAATCAAATAAAAGTAAGCAATTCTGAAGATGCCGATATTCAGTCTACTCTATCTAACATTGTTAATCAAGTAATTGGTCAAGATGCTTCTCGTGCTATGGGTGCTGATAATAACGAATTACAACCCGAGGAACATCAACTTCTAAAGTTTCAAAATGGTGATATAATTTATATTAATATTAAATTAACTACTCCTCAAGTTGTATTTGCTAATAATACTCCCTCTGGTTCAAGTCCTAATGTAAATATATTTAATAGCAGTAACGAAAAGAATTATGCCATTAAAATTACTCTTAAGGATATTCTTCCCTTTGAAGGGACTAACTTAGCAATTGCCTCTGAACCTGTTTCTTTAAGTTCCTATTTAGATAATCTATCATTTACATCTGCCACACCAACTGCTACTGAAAAAGCACAATTATACACACAATTACAAACTTATGTTGAAAAACTCGAAGCTCCTATCGCACAAGTATCTGGTTCTACTATTAGTAATTTATTAAGTAATAGTATTTTGACTAATGTTTCTGAAAAGACATTTACTGTTGCTGTTCCCACTGTAGATAATGGCGTGTTAGGTATTGATTTACAAAATACTACCATAGATGAAAATACTAATTTATATGTTTTAGCTAAACCTGGTTCTACTGTTGCTCTTCTATTAGATGGAAATATATATGAAATTATTATTAATACTAATAATACACTTACATATTCAGGACAATCATATTCATTAGGTAGTTCAATTACTCTTGGAAATTATACTTTTACTCTATCAGCACTTGGTTCATTTGTATTATCTGCTGAAACTATCACCTTAGCACAACCTACTCTTAGCTATACAGGTTCCCCTTTTACATTTACTAAGAATACCGCTATAAGTTCAATTACACCTACTTATACTACTTATAATAATAGTGGTACATTTACTGTATCACCCAGTTTACCATCTGGATTATCAATTAATGGCTCAACTGGTGTAATTTCAGGAACTCCTACATCTGCTCTGACTGCTACAAATTATACTATTACTTTAACGGATGGTGCTACTCAAACTGTAACATCAACTATCTCTATTACTGTTAATGATGTATCTGAACCTACTCCTGACGCACCTATCATTTCATACTCATCCTCATATTTAACTTTAACTAAGAGTACTAACATGACACCTCTATCTCCTACAAGTACAGGTGGAACAGTAGTATCATATAGTATTTCTGGTGAATTACCAGCTGGATTATCATTTAATACTTCTAATGGTACTATATCTGGTACACCTACCCAAATATTCAGTGAAACATCTTATACAATCACCGCAACTAATACAGGTGGATCAGTATCTGTATCTGTTTCTATAATTGTTAATGATACTATCCCTGTTGTAACATATCCCTCTACAGCAGTATTTACAAAGGGTGTAGAAATTACTAATATTACACCAAGTAATTCTGGTGGTTCTGTAACTTCATACAGTATCTCTGCTTCTCTACCAGCTGGTCTTTCATTTAACACTTCTACTGGTACTATTTCAGGAACACCTACTGTTATTATATCTGCTACAAACTACACTATTTCTTCAACTAATACTGGTGGAACTGATAATGATGTAATTGCTATTACTGTAAATGATGCTGCTCCAAGTATTTCATATTCCAGTCCTCAAACCTATACTAAAGGAACTGCTATCTCCACTCTTTCACCTTCTGTATCTGGTGGAGCAGTAGTATCATATAGCATTTCTGGTGAATTACCTTCTGGTCTTTCATTTAATACTTCTACTGGTACTGTAACAGGTACCCCTACAGCTACATTAGGAGAAACCAGTTATACAATTACTGCTAATAATACTGGTGGTTCATCATCAGTACAAGTTACTATTACTGTAAATGATGCTACTCCTGTTATTTCATATTCCAGTCCTCAAACCTATACTAAAGGAACCGCTATCACAACTCTTTCACCTGATGTATCTGGAGGAGCAACTATTGCTTCCTATTCTATTAGCCCCTCACTGCCATCTGGTCTTTCCCTTAATGAAGTATCTGGTGCTATTACTGGAACAGCAACTTCTACATCAGGAGAAACCAGTTATACAGTAACTGCTACTAATTCAACAGGACAAACTGGAACTGCTATCCTAACAATTACTGTAAATGATGCTACTCCTGTTATTTCATATTCCAGTCCTCAAACCTATACTAAAGGAACTACTATCTCCACTCTTTCACCTTCTGTATCTGGTGGAGCAACTATTGTTTCTTATTCAATTAGTCCCTCACTGCCATCTGGTCTCTCCCTTAATGGAGTTTCAGGTGCTATTACTGGAACAGCAATTGTTTCATCTGGAGCAACCACTTATACAGTAACAGCAACTAATTCAACAGGACAAACTGGAACTACTACTCTTTCAATTACTGTAAATGATCTTAGATTACTCTCTGGATACTGGATTGATGCTTCTGGAACTGAATCATCACGTCTAATTGCTTTTGATAATAGTGGTAATTACTACTTAACAGGAACAACTACTGCTGTATTATCACCTGCCGTCCAGTCAGTTATTGGTGCTAAACCTGGTGTTGGTACCGCTGGATTTTTAATTAAATATACTGCTGAAGGTACACCTATTTGGGGTCAATGGTTAGATGGTGCTGGTAATGAAGGTATTAATGGTGGAGCTGTAGATAGTAGTAATAGTGTATATGTACTTGGTAGCGTTGGAACCAATTTACAGAATTCACTTACTTCAATAATTGGTAATAAACCTTCATCCAATACTGGTATGTTTGTAGTTAAATATAATTCAGCTGGAACACCTGTTGGTGGTGGCTGGTTAGATGCTTCTGGTAATGAAACTGCTACAAGTATGGCTGTAAGTAGTTCTGGAAATATCTATATTACTGGAACAGCAACCTCTGACCTACAAGGTGCTCTTGCTACACTAATTGGCACTAAACCTGCTGGAGTTACAAATCAAGGTGGTTTCTTGGCTAAATATAATTCAAGTATGGTTCCTCAATGGGCTAAATGGGTTGATGGCTTAACAGCACCTGATGTAGCACAACGTGTAGTACTTGACGCCTCTGAAAATGTATACCTATTAGGTTTTGGACAAGGTGAACTACAAGGTTCTGTGACCAGTTTAATTGGTAATAAACCTGGAAGCACTGACGGGGCATTTGTAATTAAATATAATTCAAGTGGTGTTCCTCAATGGGGTAGATGGATTGATGGTGCTGGTGTAGATAGTATTAATAGCGCTGTCGTAGATACAAGTGGTAATCTCTACATAATTGGAACTGCTGCTGATACCCTACAAGATTCTATTGTATCAATAATTGGTGCCAAACCTGATGGGGCTACTTCAACAGGACAATTTATACTCAAATATGGCGGTGGTGGTGGCGCTCTACTTGGTGGAAGATGGATTGATGGTTCTGGTGCAGAAACTGCTCGTGGTATGAATATTGATGTAAATAATAATCTCTATGTATTAGGTACAACAAATAATGAACTAAATGGCTCACTCAGTACTATTGTAGGTGGTAAACCTCATGGAGCATCTTCAAGTGGCGCATACTTGATTAAATATAATAGCAATTTAACTCCTCTAACAGGTGTATGGATTGATGGTGTAGGTAGTGATGCTGTATTTAACTTAGCATTTGACAGTAGTAATAATCTATACCTATATGGTAATACTAATAATGAACTCCAAAGTTCTATTGTATCTGTAATTGGTACTAAACCTGATGGTAGTGTATCACAAGGTGCTTTTGTACTTAAATATGGATATTAGGAGTTAAATCATATTATCTGATGTAATACGTGATAGATAACCGCATGATGAACCATCTCCTAAATGCCCTATAGATGTTAAGAATGTAAACTCATTTGGAATATGACAAAATGGTATTATCGTTTTTTCTATTATATTACTATAATATGGTCCTATATTTGTCATATGTATTATATTCTGAATATTAGTTCTAATTAAAATATTAAATACATCTAATTTATTAGGTTCTTGTATATTTCTCCAAAACTGTTTTTCTTCTTCACTCATTATAAAATCTGATGTAGGACGTTGTTTCCATGATGTTGTCTTTTTTACTGAATTAGGTATCGTTGTTATTAGTTTTATTTCATAATCAAATCTGTTTACTATTTCAGAATTAGGAAATATTGATAAAATAATATATTTCAAATATAATAATAGAAAATTATCATTTAATTGTAATTGTATAGGTATATCTACATTTTCCTTCTTAATAAAACTATTAATTGATTTATTATAAATAGTGACCCAATTATCTATATAGGGTTTAATTATATCAAAAAATGTTTTCTCATTAAGTGGATTATGTATTAATACATTTATAAACTCTTTAAAAATATATAAAATAGAATTATATACAGTGTTATCTTTTTTATTTAATACTTTATATATATTTATAGTATTCTTAAAAATTATGTTAATTGTTTCACTCCATTTTTTATTATCTTTATTACAATATAATAAATAATTATTACAATTATCCATATAATCACAACCTAATATTGGGTTATCATCCACATCTGAATGTATTTCAGGATTGATTAAATATTTAAGAGGAATAAAAGAATAAGTATCATTAAAATCGGAATACCATCCACCTAAACTATATAAAATTATTAGACGTGTTATATCTGTTTTAAAAATGATTGCTGATGGATCCTCTTTGTTTTCTAATATTTCTCTATATTGTTCCCAATTATTCTCTGCATTTTCTGCATTTTCGGTATTATTAATTAAATATTCCTTAATAACTGAATAAGTATCATCTTTATATTTTATTTGAACTTTATTTAAAAATATATCACGAATAGGATTAGAAATATCTTTAAAGAAATCAAGAAGTTCTTCTTTATTTTCTAAATTAGTCCATAAATAAAATTCTAATTCAGGATTATTTGTAATCCATGTATATGCTCGTTTAATAATTCTTTCCGTTATATATGCCCCTGGTTTTCTGAACCATACCCAATGGAGTTTCTTTACTAATTTATTTTCAATTAACTCAATTTCACTTGGTATTATGTTAAAAAACTTATTAGTTGTAAATGTATGATATAAATTATAATATAATACGTCAAAATCTTTTGTAGTATACCGAGTTTCATCAAATAATGCTAAAATTGCCTTTCCATTTGATAAATTACATTCTAACATTAAACTATCTTTATAGTTTTCTAAATATTCTTTCATATCAAATGAACAATCATTTCCATATAAATCACGATAATTATTATTTTGAAATGAAAACATTAAATTTAGTTTATCCATATTTTTTTTGAATATTTCTCCACTCTTAAAATTGTATACTATCCAATGTCTATTTGGATCATATTCAATAAATCCCATCGCATATTTATGTAATTTTATATCTCGATTACCTGAAATTAGTTCGGGATTAACATAAAACTTCTCTCGTCTTATTAATGCCGTTTTTAGAGCCGTATTTGTATTCATATTTACATATTACAAGATTAATTATTTTATAAGTATTTCACATTATTTTTGAGTAAATAACATTAATCAAAAATATATAAGTGGTCCTGGCGAGGATCGAACTCGCGACCTTAGTGTTACTAAGTATATCTAAACCGATATAAGCACTACGCTGACTAACCAACTGAGCTACAGGACCCACTTAGGGATTTCTCCCTACAACACTATATCACAACCTCTTTAAACTCTTTTTCAGACCATTTTATACACCTCTCGATTTTAAAAAACGCCACGGGGAGAATTGCGCCCACCTTCATAGAAACTGGTTAAACTAATGTTCTTTCTATTACTTTGTAGTTCAGCCATAGTAGGTTCATAAGTAAATGTTCCAAAAAGAGGAGGGGCTTGTGCGTTTGCTCTCTCAACACCTAAACCCTGTTTAAATCCAGTGGCATCCACTTCAGAATAAAATGGATTAGAATGAACTATATTTGCGGGAGGAGGAACAGTATTGGCAAAAGGAAGAGAAGCACCAGACCATTCTACTTGTCTTTGTCGTGACTCCTGAATAATCTGATCTGTGTGGTGAACCATCCATAACTTTGTATTATATTGGGCGTAAGGAGGTATATTTCTCGCACATTGAGGTCTATAGTCTGTTACCAAACGACCATCTGACATGGGCGCTGCATAGGCTGGATATCTGGAGTCACGCCCTGGTTCAATATCTTTTCTATTGGCAAAATCAACTCTACGCGCCTGTGTATATCCTGTGCCAAATGGTGGGCTTGGGTATAAATTTGGTCGCGTATCTCTTGTAAATCCATTTTGATCCAATTCAACCATTTGTCCTTAATAATACTTTTGGTTAAATCTATTTTTGTATTTTTATCTCTTTGTAGTATATCTCTTTGTAATTTATTCATTAATAACGAGTGTTCCAGTGGGTGTTTGGTCGAGAAAAGAACTTGATTGGTCAAGAAAAGAACTGGATACACCTGTGAAACCGGGCTCTGTTTTATCTGATGCTCTTAATGCGTCAATGATTGCCTGTTTTTTCATAGTAGTGGCACCAGTAATACCACGTTGTTTTGCCAGACTATGAAGTTCCTTAATATTCATTCCATCATAATTAGTAGATGATACACGAGGTTTTACTTCTTCTTTTACAGAACTATCCAATACAGATTTGTAGAAATCAACATCAAGTTCCTCCTGTTTCTGCTCTTGTTGTTGCTGTTGCTCTACAGATTTAATAGAATGCTTGGAACTTGCTACACTATTCACCTCATCATTAGTAGTCAGTTCTTCATCATCTGCTTCTTCAAATGGTGTGTATTCTGCGATAGATGAAGTAGGAGGTGAAGACATATATTTATGAGGTTCATTGTCATATTCACTTTCAGATGCCGGTAGTTCCGTATATGATTTAACTTCAGAGCTCATTTTTAGTTCTAATAGGATTGACTCCAGTAGATTAATACGTTGTTCTGCCTGTTGAATTCTTGTATAAAGATATAGAGCAATTGAGCCAAACAACAGAATAAGAACTAAACTCACAGTTAATGTATCACTCAGCGCAGTCATTCTGCCCTTCAAAGTGTTTTTTGTAAAATTCTTTAGGCGCACCTATAGATATGTATATTTATAATAGTCCATTTTGTTTTAGTAATTCATCTACACTACTTACTTTACATATACCTGATTGTAATTTATATGAAAATGTGATATTACCATTTTCTTCAATAGATGCTGGACAACATAATCTTATAATATTATCAGGTGCATTATCAACTAATTCAAATAAATGTGTACTTATTACACTAATTATATTTGTTTTATTCCATAGTTTTTTACAATAGATTTCACATGAACGTAATGCATCAGGAGGATTAGTAGAATGATATAATTCATCAACAAAGACAAGAGAAGGTATATTTCCTTTTAGCGTATTTGCTGTAAATTCAACCTCTCTTTCAAATCTTGATTTTGAACCAGGTAAATCATCAGGTTTTAGACATACATGTAATTTATAAAATGGGGTCATAACTGGATCATATCCTATTACACAACCAAATGTATGTGCTAAGAGCGCAGATACTGATAGGGCACGTAATACAGTTGATTTACCACCTTTATTTGGTCCTGTTAAAAGAGAATGAGTATGTGTTTTCGAAAAAGAAACAGATAATGGAATACGTTTATTCTCTGAAACCATATAATCAAATGTATTCTTAATTCTGAAAATAGGATTATTATTATATTTAATCCATTTTACATTATTTACTTCTTTTTTATTAGCAAGTTTCATAATAACTTCAAGTCTACCAATATATTTTAGAGCTAATTTGAAATAATTTGATTCCAATATTATATGCGCAACCGCTTCTCTTGAACTATTAAATTGTGGAATAGGACATTTAAAAAATGTAAATCCGTTTTCATGTAGAATATTATTAAGTTCTTTATATAATGTTGTAAATTCTGTAATAAGATGTCCTTGTTCTTGGATAATATTATCAATAGAATGAAGATGTTTGTAAGTCCAATATGGTTGAATAATTCCTTGTATAAAGGTTACACAAATTAATCCAAATTGTTTTACAAATGAAGATATATTTATAGAAGGTGCTTGTTTTAATTCTCCAGATAAAAGAGATCCAAATTGTCCTGAAGCCATTGAATGTAAAATATTTAAATAATTATTAAAAGTTATAGGAGCATTAAAAGCAAACTTCATTAAAAAATAAGGAGCAATTAATGTTAAAAATGGTAAAAGAAAAGACATACCAGGTAATAAGTACACACGGAAAAATGACCAAAATGACAGAATTAATGGAATGAAATTGAGGGGTTTTAAGATAGAATTAAAAAAAAGTATTTCTCCATATGATTCCTTTTCCAGATCCGATGATGGATTTATAAGTTTCTGTATTTTTTTTTCTATTTCAGACATTTTTTGAAATATTTCCTCACATTTGGGATATAATTCAGGATTTTTATTAATTGCTACCTTAAATCGCTTAAATTTATTACTAAGAGATACTAATTCTTGGGGATCTGATTTCCAATCATCCAATTTATCTTTTAAACACTTTTCAGCAGAATTTGTCTTTAAGTCCAACCATCTGGAAAAAGATGGTACATCAATTATTTCGTTGTTATTACTCATCTTATCAAAAGAAGGCTTAAATTAAGCAATCTAATAACACATTAATTATGATTTTTTGATATATAAATTTGAAATCTGATAAATCAAAATAAATGTACGCAGGCTCCTTAGAACTTAAACATAATCATAGTGTTAAATTCAGTAATGGCGACAGTATTCCAAGATATTCACGTTGTTCGTTCCCTTCGCAAAGAACTCCGGGACCCAACACTTCCCCTTTCCATTGTAAATGCTATTTCAACTATTCATGAATGTATTAATAATGGTTCAGATCTTAATGGTTGGAAAAAGGTAAACTGGCGAAGTTCAGGTGGGAACAATCATCAATCAAACAGCGGCGCTGGTCGTTCTTATGCTGGTGATAGAAGCAATGACAGAAATAATTCTTTCAGAAGTGGATCATATGGTAATAATACTAATTCTAAGGGAAATGGGTTCTTTCGATCATCATCAGGTGTATCAGGACACACATCATCAGATACAACATCCGCATTTAGTTCTAAGGGTAGATACAATAATACACAAAATTATAGAGGAGCAGGTTCTTTTGATAACCGATCAAGTGAAGTAAAAACAAGTGAAACATCCGTTATTGAAAATAAAACAAATCATGTATCATCATTTCCATTAACAAGTTCTTCTCACTCTAACTCTCATAATTCATCTCCATATGTAAAGTATGTAAGTAAGTTTAGAAAAGAAACAGATACGGTTGATGATACAATTATTAATAATATCATTCTTGGTAAGCTAAATAAGATGAGTAATGCTAATTATGATGAAATTAAGGAATTTATTACACATATTATTGACAGCGACCAAACTGAAATGACAAAATGTTTTATGCGTTTAGTTTTCCAAAAAGCAACTGTAGAGGAAATCTTTTGCCCTCTATATGCTAAACTACTTGGTGAATTAAGTGTGCGCTATCCCGTTCTCTTAACTGAAATGGCTAATCTTTATAGCAGTTATATGCAAATCTTTGAAGAAGTGGATGAGACAAAGGAAGAGAACTATAAAGAGTTTGTAAAGCGAAATGTAGAAAAGAAATATCGCAGAGGTTATTCACAGTTTATTGCTGAACTTATTAAACACGGTGTTATTAATACTGAATTATTTATTAAAACTATTAATACTATTGTAAAGCAAATTGAAACTAATAAGACAAATCCTGATAGTATTAAACTTAATGAGGACTATACAGATTGTCTAAGTAAAATTATTAATGCTATTAAATCGGATGATGTTGATGATGAAGATGAAAATATTGAAGAAATTAAAAAGATTATCCATAATGATGTATCTAAACAAATTAAACCATATACAGTGAAAAATCCTGATAATAAAGGTATTAGTACTAAAGCTCGATTTATCTTTCTAAATATTTATGAGGATATTGAAAAGTTTTAAATAAAATATATGCGTAAAATATATAGTCTAAATATAGAATGAAACGACACATAAGAAAAACAAAGAGAGTAAAAAATAGAAAAACAAGACATAAAAATAATATAAAGAATAGAATTACGGCAATTGTTCCTAAAACTATGAAAGCAACTAAAAATATTAGTAAAAAAATGGTAAAAACAGGTTATTCTTTTTTAAAGTCTATTAAAAAAGCAACCTATAAATTATCATCAACTATTGATAAACAAACTGCTAAAACATTACGTTCCCTATCAAGAAAATAATTAAATTATATAAAGTTTATATTATAATTATGGATAAAAATTGATATATAATCTTACGTATTTTTAATGGTATAATATTACACTTAAAAGTTAGTGATTTATATATAATTAATTGAGATGCCATCTTCTAAGAATAATGATAAACAAAATAAAAAAAATAACAATAATAATAAATATAAACGTAAAAATAAATCTGGAAAAGGAAATAATGATAATAATAGTATAGATGAGAAAGGAAATATTCGTAATTTAATTGATTATGAATATGATTACACATCACAATCTGATGAAACATATATCTCACATGATGGTGATAGAAATACAGAAATTATAAAAACACAATATAATTATATTAGACCAAAAAGAAAATCAGCTATTGTAGCAACTAAAAAGATTAAAAAAATTATTCAAAATAGTTCACCTAAAACAGATAATTCTCATAATTCATCACAAAATACATCGTATACAAATACTAATAAATATAAATCTAAAGTATTATCAAAAAATAATACTAAGCCATTGTTAGTTATTCCAAAATTATCTCCAAAATCATCTACTTCATCAAAATTTGATATTCATAAAAAACATAAATGTAGAGATGAGAACACTATGAAAAGAAGCAGAGATAATATGGAAAACAATTCTAATACAAACGATGTTATCATCGAAGATAATAATAATTCTACTCCTAATACAGCAAACGTAGAAGAAACACCAAGAAAAAAAGCAAGAACTGATAATTATGACGCAGATGATGAAAATATTAATATTAAATCTAATAAAAATACTAATACCAATACTAATAAAATCTTAAAAGGTAATGATGATTTAGATACAAGTGAGGAAGAATATGATTGGGATAACGATGATAGTGATGATGAAGATGAAGATTATAATGAAGAAGATGAAGACGAAGATGAAGATGAATTAGATGAGGAAGAAGAAGATGATGAGGAAGATGAATTAGATGATGATGAATTAGATGAAGACGATGATGAAGAAGATGAAGATTATGATGAAGATGAGGAAGAAGACGAAGATGAAAAACCAGTTAAGAAAAATAAATCAACAAAAAAACCCTTAAATACTGGTTTTAATGGTGGTATTCTCCTTTCACTAACAGGAGCACCAGGAGGTAATAGCATGGTTCCAAAAAGATATAATATTAAGAAAGAAAGTAAAGAAGTCAAAAAGTTTTATGATCTTATTACAAACCCACCTGAAGAAAATACAATTGATAATCAAATTGACCAATTTAAAGCATTAACTATTGAAAAACAGAATGAATTAATTGAGGCACTTGAAAATAGGCCAACTACAAATGAAACAGGTGTTAATCTAATGTTAAAGATTTTGACTATGAAACTTCCATCTGAAATTAAGGGTATGATCTTGTCAAAATACAATAGTCTTCAAACATTAGAGCCATCAAGTAGTGAATATTATAAGATGCGTAATTGGCTTGATAAGGTTGTAAGTATTCCATTTGGAATTTATAAGGATATTCCTGTTCGTTTAGAAGATGGTGCTGCGGTATGTACTGATTTCATGCGTAATGCTAAAAAGTGTTTAGATGATGCTGTATATGGTCAGGATGAATCTAAATTACAGATTATGCAATTTATCAGTACAAAGATTTCAAATCCTAATGGACGTGGTTTAAGTTTACTACTTGTTGGTGAACCTGGTGTAGGTAAGACAAGTCTTATTAAGAATGGTATTGCCAAAGCACTTGGTTGGCCTTTTAACTTCATTTCATTGGGAGGTGATTCAGATGCAAGCACATATACAGGACATCAACTTGTTTACGAGTCTTCACATTGTGGTAAAATTGTTAATTCCTTGATTGCATCTAAATCAATGAGTACTGTTCTTATGTTTGATGAAATTGATAAGATTTCACAAACTCCTAAAGGAGAAGAAGTTCAAAACCTATTGGTTCATCTAACAGACCCTGTTCAAAACGGTGAGTTTGAAGATAAATACTTAGCAGGTATTCCTATTGATTTAAGTAAAGTTATGTTTGTATTTAGCGCTAATGATATTAATAAGATTGATAAAGTTCTTCTTGACAGATTAACTGTTATTACTGTAAAGGGTTATGATGTTAAACAGAAAGTTACAATTGGTGAACAATATCTACTACCAGCCGCACTAAAAGAAGTTAATTTAACAGAACGTGTAGCAATTTCACGTGATATTTTGGAACATATTGTTCAAGAGTATGCTAATGAAGAAAAAGGTGTACGTGAATTAAAACGTTGTATTGAACAAGTTACACAGAAAATTAATATGCTACGTATGTATAATTCTCCTGATTTACCATTCTATATTAAGGATTTCTCTTTACCATTTATTGTAAAGAAAGACCATATTAAATTATTCTTAAAAAAGAGAGAAAATACTAATGCTCCTCCTATGGGTATGTATATCTAATTTAAATACCACCTTCTTCCATTAATTTATCAAACATATTTACTAATTCATTTTGAGTATATTTTTTATTTGTATTTTTTTTAGTTGATGCTGCTGCACGTTCTTGTGCTTTTCTTGTTAAATATCGTTGTATTTTTGCTTGTCTATTTAATTCTTTGCTTACTTCTTCTTTTTTAGCTTTTTCTATATTTGCCATTTTTTTAGCCAATGCTTCATTTTCTTTCATTTTTATAATATTAAATTGTTTAGCTATTTCATTTAATTCATTTTTAGAAAACGTATTATTTTTTCTTGTTGTATTCTTTTTTGAATTTTTGTTTTTATTTGTAGAATTATTTTTGTTTTTAAAATTAAGTTTATTTAAAATGAAATCTTCTGGAGGAATTAATAATTCATAATGATTTTGTGAAACTCTTAATATATTTACAGTATAATAATTATTTGTAATATTTATATTTTTTGTATCATCTCTTAAAATATGTGCACTAATATATGATTTATCATAACTTAATTCAAATAAACGTATATTAATATTAAGTGCTTTTGGTGCTTCTTGTGGAATAAAATCGGCTAATTCATTATTCCAAGCACCACTTCGTTTTAATTCATTAAATTGTTTAGTTATTTCGCTATATTTTCTATGATTATTCATATTACTATTTGCTAAAAAAAATGGTATATAATCATCTTTATGACGTTCCATATATGATATTACTATTTTACGCAATTCAGTATGTGTTCTTTTTATCCCACGTGTTTCAAAGAATTTTGAAATAGAATGGAAAAAACAATCACCATCAGGTGGTATTCTTACTAATATTATATTGTATTTCTTCAAAAATGAATTAATACAATTAGTAGCAGACCCTTTTTTAGGGCATTTATATACTATACCCGTCGTATGATTATTCATTTTATATTATATATTTAGAATATTTTTTGTTACTTATGTTTACAGAGTTACTTACGTTTACAGAGTTACTTACGTTTACAGAGTTACTTACGTTTACAGAGTTACTTACGTTTACAAATCCTATAATCATATGCCAAAGATAACCCTAAAAATAAAGAAATCATTAATAAATTAGATTTAGAAACAGTTTTACCCACTTCTCCATCTCCAAAATTAGATCCCATAAATTCCTGAATAAAGTTTCTACCACTATATAATTGATATTCTATTGAACTACATAAACACTTATCAAATGTTAAATATGAAATAAATGCTAATAAGCAAAATATAAAAAATACCTTTTTATATAATCCTTTTGGTTTAGCAACAAAATAGAAAATATATATTCCAACTATAAAGATTACATAATGTAATATAGTTATTATAGTAGATTGTACTTTCATATCACAAAAAAATAACAGATGTTTACATATTTCGGCTATTAAACCCGTAATGTTTTTTTCAAGATTGTCTACATTATAATCCAACAGCATCCCTATGATATTGAACTAAAATTTGAACGAATATAAACATACTATATTATTAAATATAATAGGTTTATATAAAATGGATATTACCATTAAGAACATTATACTTTTAAGGGGATATTCTCATTCTGGAAAGGATTTTGTAGGTGAAATCTTATGTAAACAATATGGATTTTATAGATTTGCATTTGCGGACTCTCTAAAAAAAATTGTAAGTAAAAAATATGGATGTTCTCTTGATATATTACACTCTCAAGAAGGGAAACTATTGATTTGTGAAAATGATACTGAAAAAAGAACTTATCGTCAAATACTTTTAGATGAAGCACTTTGTTTAAAATCAGATAATCCAGATATATTTGCTGAATTTTGTTGTCAAGAAATACTGGAGACTACATCTGATAAAATTGTAATTACAGATTGGAGATTTCCTAATGAACGTGATGTTATTTTAAAAACATTTCCTAATGCTACTATTCATACAATTAAAGTTTTACGTGTAGATCAAGATAAAAGCCCTGTAAATGATACATCTGAATATCTTCTTAAAAACTGGAAAGATGATACTATTATTATTAATTACATGAATAACTTAATATATCAGGCTGTAAACAATACTCTTCAGAAATTAGATATTATTAAGAGCATCTAAAATAACACTTTGTAATCCATGTTTTGATGAAGATTTATTTCCATATTTAGGATCAATAGTGGCTATATATAAAACATCTTCAGACTTATTAATATGAGCTAATTTTTTTTGAAAATTAAATTGTTCTTCAGGCATAACTAAAAATTGCCGCGTATCAGAACTAAAATCTCCTAAATCTGATTTATTTGTAGATGAAGCACTAACAGATACATCTATTCTTGATGAATATCCACCATTATTTAAATATTTCATATAATTAGGATCATTATGTATTTGAACTATATATGCTATTTTATCTGTATAGAAATTAATATAATCTACTAATTTTTTAGCCTTATCAGATTTCATAAAACCATTTATATATGCACGTTCTCGTATTTCATAATATTTATTAGTTTCTTTATTATATCCTTTCTTAATTATACCTTCTTGTGAATCAACTGTTATAAATCCTTTTTTGTTAATATCTATTATTGATTTCAAGGACTTAATTGTATCTTGAGTATCTTCACGATTAGAAAAGTCAGATGAAGACAATATTTGTATCATTTTCTTTTTAGCATCTTCAAACTTCATATTATCTAATAATATGAAAATAATATAAAAATAATATGTAGATATTTGGAATGCTTTCTTTTGAAACTGCTGATGAAACTTATTACAAGAAACTCCTCTTTAAATTCTCTATGATATTAATCATTGTAGGTGCTCTAAATTGGCTTTTAATTGGTCTACTGGATGTAAACGTTGTAAAGGCTATATTCGGAAATGGTATTTTAGCACGTATTGTATATATCTTAGTTGGTCTTTCTGCTTTTGGAATTATGTTTGACCGTGATACATATTTACCATTCTTAGGACCTATGGTTGCTCCTTGTTCTGTATTACAAAACAGAGTTCCTCCGGGTGCTACAAGAGATATAGTAGTTACTGTAACACCTAATACAAAAGTATTATATTGGGCGGCTGAACCTGCTTCTGCTAATCTTGAAAAAATTAACTCTTGGAAAGAAGCATATCTACAATATGATAATGCTGGTGTAGCAACATCAGACGCGGATGGAAAAGTCCTTTTAAAAGTTCGTGAACCTCAACCATATGTAGTTCCTATTAAGGGAAGATTAGACCCCCATGTACACTATAGAGTATGTGGTGATGCTGGATGGATGGATAGAATACGTACTGTTTTTATTCGTGACACTAAAGTGGAAGGCTTTGAAAATAAAGAAGTTGCCAAAACTATGGATAGAAAATACAAATATGATATAAGTGATTGGTCTGCGAGCATTTATTAATCCCTTAATAATTATATATAGCACATTTCTTATTATCTTTAAAGAATACTTCTCCTGGTTTTGATCCTAATTTAATATTATTTATATAGCATCCAATATATTTTATAGTAGATGTTATATGTGACACTTTTTTAGTATATTTTTTACAGAGATTACACGCATATTCTATTTCTTTTTCTAATGGTTTATCTATACAAATTATAACATGTGTTGAAGGAATATTATTTAAGTGTATCCAATAATAATCTTTTTCAGCCTCTTTAATTATTTTCCAGTTATTTTCAGCTGATTTACCAACTATATATTTAGTATTATTTTCATCAAGGATTTCCATTTATTTATATATTATTCTAAATCTTTCTGAATAAATAAATATAATTTGCTGGACCATAATCAGGGCTATCAATTTTATTACATCTTTCATCATCAATATGCCACCATTCTCCTGTTACTGTATGTTTTAATTGGGTTATATAATGACCTCCCATATGTGACCCATGATGATCTGAAATACCACGAATTTCATAATTCCATTCCTTACTTGGATCATCTGTTTCATCTGCAAAATATTTAGCAAAACTTAGATTTTCACCCTTATATGGTGAAGGGTTCATATTTTTTCTACCATCATAATTAAACCTACGTAGTGTAATAAATAAATTAGTAGGCAATTTCCATAAATGCGTATACATAATCGCAGGTCCTTTCGTTTTACATTTTTCACAATTATATCCTTCAATTTCACCTTGTTTACATTCATTTTCAATCCAATCTAAAAATGTATATCCTAAACACGGGATTTTTAAAGTATTAAATACTTCCCATTTATATGATTTATTATTACATGAACTACATTCAATAGTTTTACGCAACATTCCAAAAAATATATCTACAACTGGGCTATTATTCTTTGAAACAAACTCTTGCCATCCATTTTTAGCCATAGTTACCATATCATCTGATTTTACAGGAGTATAGTCAAACTTTTTATTTAAGGCTTCGTGAAAATTATCCAATAAAAATACTAAATATTCATGACTATCATTTGGCATAGGTGATCCAAAGCTTTCATATACTGTATCCTTTACCACTTTCCTAATTTCAGATATAAATCGCGTTGGTCTAATATATGCTGGTTTATAGGCAGACCACAATGCTTTTAATAAATCCTGATATTCATATAATACTTTTTTATGATTAGTATCATATGTTTTATTAAATAATTCTTCAAAATCGGTTATAATACAATATGCATTCCATTCAGGACTTGCTCTTAGAAGTTGAATAGTTGAATTAGCATAACAAGTATTCCCCATATTTAATATTCCAGCTACACCCTTTAATGATGGGTCTTGCTGTTGTTGCTGTAACATATTGGATTGCTCCATCTTATTAAATAATAATGTGTTAAACTCTTAAGTGCTTATATAATTTAAAATATTACCGACAATATACTATAAAGATGTCTTCATCTAATCAGGAACAAATTTACGGTATTCAATTATTTGATGATTTACATAATTATTTACCTGATATTCTTTATAATCATGATAGATTTAATACTGTTCATGACTTATTAGATTATATCATTACAGGTGTTACACAAGTCAGTCCATATATGAGAGGTTTACGACAATATAATATTAGACAATCAACACAAAGACATAGACCAATAAATCAAATTCCATCACATAGATATATAAGAACAACTGTACCAGATCCTAATATTAGAGTTAGAGCAACTACTATTCCACTCAATACCCCTAATACACAAACTAATTCTACATCAAATTCACGTTTACCTGTTTTCAGTTCACTACTTAGCCAATTCTTATCTCCTACAGCAGATATAAATGATAATACTTCTACAGTTGATAATATAGATACTATCAATATTCCTATTTATACAACACAATTACAATCGGGTAATTCATTAAGTTCTTTATTGAGTGTTTTACTTGGTTCTACTAATTTAGGTAATAATTTTGATGAACCTGTTACAATAAGACCCACACAAGAGCAAATTAATAATGCTACAAGAGTTCAACCTGTTCCACAAGGATTTACTGATAATATATGTAATATTTGTCAAGAAAATTATCTAACAACTGATATATCCAGAACAATTATCCATTGTAACCATACATTTCATAAAAATTGTATCGATACTTGGTTCACAACTAATGTTAGATGCCCAACATGTCGTTATGATATTCGCGAATATAATATAGATACATAGACTATAAAACAAAATATAAACTATAAAACAAAAATAATATTATATAGTTTATAAGTTAATTTATTATATTTTTTATTTAATAGTATTTTAATTATACAGATAGAACAGATAGATCCTCTTCTAATTCGGAAATAGTAGTAGAATAATGCTGTTCAATATCTTTCATTTGGTTCATTTCATCACCAGCGATGAGATTGATTGCTACACCCTTACGACCAAAACGACCTGAACGTCCAATTCTATGAATATAGTTCTCACGTTGAGGAGGTAGTTCATAATTAATTACAAGCGATACTTGTTGAACATCAATACCACGTGCCAATAAATCAGTTGAAATTAATACACGAACAGAACCAGCACGGAAATCCTCCATACGCTTCTTACGTTCAGTAGCATCCATTTCTCCATGAATATACTCTAAAGTAAATCCATTTTGATGTAGTTGTTTAGCAAGCCAGTCTGCTTTTTGTCTCTTATTGACATAAATTAGAGCCTGATTAATAGTAATTTGTGAATATAAATCTAATAGTACAGGCAGTTTCCATTCTTCACGTTCAAGCGCAACATAGAATTGCTTAATACCCTCAAGAGTAACCTCATCAGCAGGAAGAAGAATACGAACAGGATCTCTTAGATAGTTCTCAGCAATCTCCAATACATTTTGAGGCATAGTAGCACTAAATAGAGCCAGTTGTGTATCAAGAGGAAACTTAAACTCAAGAATACACTTCACTTGTTCAGCAAACTGATCCTCTAACATCTGATCTGCTTCATCCAGAATTAATACCTTTACATGGTTAATATTAAGTTCTCCCTTACGAATTAGATCAAATGTTCTACCAGGAGTTCCTACAATAAATTGCGCACCAGCTTTTAGGGCTTGAATATCATTCTTAAGATTGTTACCTCCTACAGAAGATAGTACTTTAAGACCCATATAATGACCAATAGCTCTGGCTACCTTTTCGGTTTGTTGAGCTAATTCACGAGTAGGACAAAGTACAATAACCTGTGGTGCTTTAAGATTTACATCAATTGTGCTAAGTGAGCCAATTGTAAAGGCACCTGTTTTACCTGTACCTGATTGTGATTGTGCAAGAATATCATGTCGTTCTTTCATAGGAACAATAGCACGTGCTTGGATCTTAGAGGGATTTTCAAAACCATATGAATAAATACCTCTAATTAGGTCATCTTCCAAACCCATTTCATCAAAACTGTCAAACACCTTGACATCATTAGAAGTCATCTCAGAAAATTCAGTCATATCTGTATTCTTAGTATTACTCATCTTTATACTCAAATATTTATATGATGGAAAATAAATCAAATTTTATGACGCAAATTTTTAAATCAAAAAAAACTTTTTTTCTTCTTTAAATAAGAAGACAATACATAAATTAATTTATAGTAAAATATTAAATTTTTAAAATTTGATTAACTTAAAATTATTTTATTATGTATAAAATTAGGAAAAATGGATATGGATGAAGTTATTGAATCAGGTATGGATGGAGATGAGTTCTTTGATGAAGAATATGATGAAGAACTTAATGAAAATGAAGAACAGCAGGAAGGAGGTAACAATGATGTAAAACCTGAACTTAAAAAGTTATATCAACAACACCCAGAATGTGTTTTAGATTATATTGAAAGTGTAGTTCCTAAAATCCCCTTACAGGTTATTCCTCCAGGAGGAGATAATGCTGATTCTAATCACCGGACTTATCCATTTATCACATTATATGAAAAAACCAAAATTATTGGTTTACGTTCCAATCAATTAAGTAAAGGTGCTAAGCCATTTATTAATGTACCTCCTCATATTACAGATGTTAGAGATATTGCTCGATTAGAACTTGAACAAAAACGTCTACCATTTATTATTAAAAGACCTTTACCTGATGGTAGTTATGAGTATTGGCGTATTAGCGATTTAATTATACTTTAAACTATTCTTTTCGCTACTCGATCGTCTTTTATTACGATGTAAATTACGATGTAAATTAATATTATAATTATTATTAAAATTATTATTTTTATATGTGGAATATAATGATAGAGTATTATTATATTCTAAATCATGAAGCATCGACATAGCAATAGGTATATTTTTTGGAATAATTATATTTTTTAGCGAAAAATCATTTATAACGGATTGCATAATATTAAAATAACCTATATATAGGAGCGATTTTATAATATATCTACTTCATCATAAAATTTGATTTATATGATTTATAATATATGAAATATAGTGTTTAAAGAGATTTAGAGATATAAGAATAAAATGGATAATCAAGACTGGACACCTGTTGTTATTAAGAGAAAGTTCACTAAGAAGGAGGCTACACAAAAAGGTCTAACTACTACACAAGAGCGTGATACACAGCGTAGTGAGAAACAACGTTTAGCAAAACTTGATAATGAAGATATTCCAACTACTAAGAAGAGAATTAATTCAGAAAGTGTTCAGACACTAATTCGTAAAAGAATTGAAATGAAACTTACACAAGATAAGGCTGATGCTATGTGTGCATTTCCTAAACATACTTTTCGTGAAATTGAAGCAAATAGAATTGTACCAAGTGAAGATCAAAAGCGCCGTATTCAACAAAATCTTGGTATTTCCCTAAAGATTGATACTATTAATCTTAGTTCTTCATAGAATTAATATATTAATATAATATAAAGATATAATACAAATATAATATTAAAGTTAAATGTTAATATCAAGAGGAACACAATTATCTGAAAAATTAATTAACTATATTGAGAATACATCAAATGTAGTTATTTATAAGTTAGGAGAACATCATATTCCATCTAATATTTTTTTCCCAAATGCTAAAGAGGCTACTATTATAAATTGTACGAGAACAGGGGTATTTAATATCTTAACTCCTTTTGTATTTCCAAATATTAAGAAAATCAATTATTTATCAGCGCATCCTGGTAATTTTGAGATTTATAAAAGATTTAATTATGATATTAAATCAGATAATTATGTTAAATGGGTATTTCCTAAAAAAGAATATGATTTTTATGATTATATTATTAAAAAAAATATAGGATTTAAGGACAATAAACTTATTGATAATTATCTTAAAAATAAAAGAGTAATTGATGGTATAAATGGTTTTGATATTTCTTTCTATTTTGATTTAGAATTACCTGGGTTTGAATTAGTTGATGGAGAATGGTATCGTAATCAGTTTTATGAATATTATGTTAGAAAACAGAATGAAATTATTTCTCAAAATGATAAAGAACTGTTTTAGATTTGTTTCTTATTTCTTGTTTATTTTTCTTATTGTATATTTATATTTTATTTCTATTTTTAACCACCCTGACGCCATTCCTTACCACAATTGAGACAAGTAATAAAGATTGTCATGGGTTCATCTGCTGAACGTGTCTGTAATTCATAATATGTACATTCACGTTTATTACAACGACGACACTTAAATTGATCTGTAGCGCGACTTTTATTACCTTCAAGAATTTTCTGTTCTCTTTGTAATTGTTTATCACGTAACATAAACCATTTTTCAGGAAACATTTCATATGATGTCATACTTGCTAACTCTTCTAAATTAAATTCTCCTTCTTGAATACGATTTAGTAAGCGAGGATTTTTAACAGGACTTTTAGGATGAATATTTGAAATAATACTTCTAATAATTTGACGATATAATTCTGTAAATTGTGGAGATTTCCAGTTTTTAGGAATAAAATGTCTTTCAGCATTCTTTAATGTAGCCTCAAATACAGATTGTTCTAAATGTCTAATATTATCAGATGAGAAATTATCTTCTAAGAAATTGAATGATTTAATACACAACATGCGTAATTTATTTGTTTCAGGTAAACTATCTTTAGTGAGTTCGTCTTTATAATTATTAATATCTGATTTAAGATTTAAAGCAGTTGCTTTTTTCTTTTTAATTACAATAGGTTCTGGTTCTAATTCTTCATCAGATATATCATCTTCTGGTATTTCTGATCCAGCATCTGAACTATCATCATAATCATCTTTTACAGACTTTTCAGATTTTACCTCAGATAATTCATCATCATCTTCTGAAATTGTATCTTTATCACTATCACTATCTGTATCTATATCATCATCATTTTGAGGTTTTTTAATGTTATCTTTATTTAAATTATTACATACTGATTTCCATTGATCTACTGTAAATGAAATAGGATTTTCCCATTTATTATTTAATGAGACAATTACAAGTGCTTCTCCATTAAGAATAATTTCATCATGTGGTGGTGGTAATTTAGTCTTATTTTCTTTATCTTTTTTACCTGTTTTATAACCAAATATAAATATTACTTTGTTATCATATTCATAATAACAAATTCTTTCACATGTTTCTTTACGCTTTAAATACTTATTAATTGTTTCCATTGTTAATGAATTATCATCTTGTAATTGTAAATTGGCTTTACGAACTTCTCCTTTAGTAGTCAAAACAATTGTTGAGATTTGCGGCATTTCTTAGTCTAATCTTAATCTATATCAAGTGCTTAAATAGCTATTATATCTAATATATAGGGATTTAGGTCGCCATGCCGTCAATTTTTATTTGGAAATCTGATACACCAAATGTCTCCAAAGATGTAATAAGACAATATATTGGTTATAATTGGATACTGGAAGATAGTGATATTATGAGTAAAAGCTATAAAATATCAGGACAAACATTTATTAAAGGAATAAATTCTATGGATGTACTTATTAATAATGCTAAACTAATGCCAACTGATTGGATTGGTTCAGAATTATTAGAGGTTATTCAAGTTCCTTATACACTTATTAAATCCGATAATTATGCTTCTTATGAATTAATTGGAAATTGGAAACGTGTTATTCTTAATACTACTCTTGATTTAACAAATGAACTATGTAAAATAGAATTTAATAATATTTTAAATTGGATTTCAACTTCGAATACTACTAATGTAAAACAATATTCTGGTAAACAAAATAGTTCTAAACATCTTAATTCTAAACAAAATAGTTCTAAACAAAATCGTCCTATTAAAGATAAACAATTAACTCCAGAAATAACTAATATACAATTACAACCATATTTAAATGATATAGAGTCATTCGAAAAGGCATTTTTCGAATACAATAATATTACAAAAGAGGATTTATTTAAAATGATGTCAATTGACATGTCTAATACATGTGATAGTACTTATAATCATCATAATCATACTTATAATCATAAAAATAATAATCATAAAAATAAATCAAAATATAATGATAATACATATAATTCTGTTAAGATATTTGATAATAGTCAAATAACAAATCATAATATTATGTCAATTCCACTTTGTAGTATTTAAATTATATTATTGTTGTTGTTAAAAAATCATATTTTTTATTACTATATCAAAAAAAGAGAAATGAAATCACATGTCTATTTGTTTGGGATACTATTATTAGGTTTTGTTATTTATTGGTTTATTAAAGATAATTTATTTGGTTCAAATACAGTTTTACAAAAAGAAAAAATATCAGAAGGTTTTGAACATCCTGGAAGAGCCCCTATAGAAATTCGACAAGCTCCACTTTATCCAGAAAGAACAGTGTCACCTTCCGGTCCTAATCCACCAAATCAAGCTGCTCCTGAAAATGAAATAGTAGTTCATAATGATCCTGTTGCTAAAGATCCTTATTATGAAACACAAGAAAGTTCCGACATTCCTGAAAATCTAAGATATCCCGAACGTTCATTCCGTCCAACTGTTGCTAATAATCAAACACAAGTAGCAGTTGAAGCAGGAATTGCCAGTCATAATATACAAGTATCTGCAGATAATTCACAAATGTTTTCAACCGATTTTATACAAAATGGTGGTGAATTCATGACTGGTATTTATGCTAATGATACATATAATGACACAAACTATTCTGCTTTTTAAAGGAACGAATGTGACTACTATTAAACAGCATAAAGCCTGATATATATTATAATATAAGTTAAATACATATAAAATGATGAGTAAATCTGTAAATAGTTCAAGACCACAATTTGAGAAACAAAGTATTACACGTTTCCGTTCCTTAGATATTGACCATATCTCAGCAATTGAAACTTTATTTAAGAAATATCCATTTTTAAATGATCGTGTTGAAATTCATATGCCTTTTCATAAAGCAAAAACAACATTTTCAAATGAAACTGTATGGATTTGGCCTAAGTTTGATAAACGTCCAGTAGGATATCTTATTTTTATTGATGGATTTGCGCCTTGTATTTGGTATCCTGATCGCCAAGAAGGTCTAACTTTTCGTTGGCTACTTCCTCCCAATTTTTGCCAAAAAGGTGCTACAATTTGTTTGGCAAATATTTTAGCTGGTGAATCAACATTACAAATTGAAGACTTATTAATTTACGAGGGTATTGATTTATGGTCTAATAAGGTATTTTCCGATCGTTGGAATAAATTAAGTGAATTTTGGAATAGACTTCCTGCGGATCAACCACTATTAGCCTTTAAAACACGTATTGTTAAACCTCTTTCATTATCTGAATGGCAACAACATTATGATCCATCTATTTATTGGATTATTCAACCTAATCATAGTAAAGCACCAAGATGGTTTTGGAAAGATACTGTAACACCTCTTAAAGTAAATAATTTTATTCCTCCTACTCTAAAACGAAGTGCCGAATTAATTACACTATTAAGTGCTAAATGCATCCCTTATACTAAAACTAATCTTCCAGATATTTATAATTTAGTATCACAAGAAGGAAATATTATTGGGTTTGGTTCTATTTCTTCTATTTCATTATCATTAGAACTTCGTAATAAAGCTTCTGATAAAATGGATGGATTTCCTGTTGAAGTTAAATGGAATGATGAATTTTCTAAATATGATATTATGCGTATTTTACCTGACGAAACACCTATTTCAACTCATTCATTCTTTCATCATCATTATCATTCTTCGACATCTAATTAGGTAAAACTTAACCTATAATAGGAATGGTTAAAAGACATACTCGTAAAATGAGAAAGTCACTCCGACGTAGTAAACGCGATAAAAGCAGACGAAGCAGACGACATGTTGTAAAAAGAGGTGGAGGTTGGAGTGATGGTCCTGATTATATTCTAAGAGCCCCTGGTAATTTAGTACACCATCCTTATCCTGGACCTGGTAAGGATTGTACTGGTAATCCTGAATCTATACGTCCTGGAGAAGTAACTGTAGTTCCCAAGGGTCTACCCGGTTTGAGTGGCGGTAAGCGCCATATTCTTCGCAGAAAAAGACGTGGTGGTAAACTTGTTGTAGCTGATATGGATTTACCTCCTATTAGTCAATCTATTACTCCTCCTCCTGGTTGGATGGCTAACCCTTCTGGTACTGGTGGCTCTGTTGCCCAGCCTAATCCTATGCCCCCTGTTGTGATGAGTATGCCTGGTGTCCCCCCTGCTGAAGGCTCTGTAATGAAAGGTGGTCGTTACGGCTTCTTTCCCTCGATGGGTCCTTTAAATCCTGAAAATGGTGTTGGTGTAGCACCTGCTCCTTTTGGACGTATTCCTTGTGAAACTGGAACTTATAATCCTTTAAATCCTAACCCTAATAATATTCAGGGTCTTTCAACTGCTCCTTCACAACCTCCTTATGTAACTATGAAGGGTGGTGCTCAATTTCCAGTTGTAACAGTTGGCGCTGTTGATGCTATGCGTTATGAGGCTCCCACTGCTGGATATCGCAACGACTTCCAAACTTTTTCTGCGCCCAGTCCTGTTCCTGGATTAATGATACAAACTCCTTATGATGCTAAGGCATTTAATCCTGCTTGTATTAAAACTAATGGTGGATCTCATCGTTACAGAACCCAATCAAAAAAATATAGACGGTC
>JACCDX011501693.1_pt1 | contig 112243 bp, 103 predicted proteins | sample 7449681 | NCBI WGS metagenome assembly JACCDX01 (sample SAMN15323450, study PRJNA562643) | freshwater metagenome | isolation source: river surface water | place: USA:Blue River Watershed | collected 2017-08-18
TGCGAAGCAAGATGCTGAATGCCGAACAGTTTGAAGAAGCGCGTCAAATTTTGCGCGACATCGACTCGCTCGACTCACACACCGAGTTCTTGTTTGAAAAGATCAACTTCTTGATGGACGCCACCGTCGGTTTCATCAACATCAACCAGAACAAGATCATCAAGATCTTCTCGGTGGCCAGCGTGGCTTTGCTGCCGCCAACGCTCATTGCCAGCTTGTACGGCATGAACTTTCAGTACATGCCTGAGCTGTCGCAAACCTGGGGCTATCCGTATGCGCTTTGCCTGATGGTGGCCAGTGCGGTGGTGCCGATGTGGTATTTCCGCAGACGCGGTTGGTTGAAGTAAACGCATGGGATTCGCAGCCATATGGCGGCGCGTCACGCTGTGGGCAATCGCTTTAAAAACGCCGACACAATGGCCGCGCTGAAGGGACTGGCCACAGCCTTCACGAACTGGACGAAGTCCGTGTGCGCATCGTCATCTGCGCGATCTGACAAAGTTCGCACCACAGCCATTGGGATGCCGTACGCATGGCAAACCTGCGCCAGTGCGGCGCCCTCCATCTCAACCGCCAATGCATCAGGGATCTGAGATTGCAGTCGTTGGCTTTCGGATGCACTTGAGACAAACTGATCGCCACTGATGATGAGACCTGTATGCACTTGAGCGTGGGGCAAGGCCAGCGCTGCACTTTCAATCAAGCACTGCGTCATGACATCGTCAGTCTGAAATCTTGCGCGTCCCAACAAGGGCACTTCGTATGGAGGAAACAAGGGTGAGGCGTCCATGTCGTGTTGAAGCAATTCTTTGCCTACGACCACATCACCTACTTTCACATGTGAAGCCAATCCTCCGGCGACACCGGTGAACAAAATTCTGTGAACTTGGAATTTCTCAATCAGCACGGTGGCCGTGATGGCCGCCGCCACTTTGCCAATGCCAGACAACACCGCCACCACCGCATGACCGTGCAAATGGCCTTGCCAAAATTGACGCCCGGCCACCGTTTGGCAACTTGCATCTGGCATCAGTGCCAGCACGGCCGACAACTCTTCCTGCATGGCCCCAATCAGGGCTAGGCTCGGCACACTGTCACTTGGGGGCATCGCGCAACTCGCGTCGCAGAATTTTGCCAACCGCTGTTTTGGGCAGCTCGGTTTTGAACTCAATCACTTTGGGCTGTTTGTAGCCTGTCATGTTGGTGCGGCAATAGGTGCGCACTTGCTCTTCTGTGAGCTTGGGGTCTTTTTTGACAATGACCAATTTGACGGCTTCACCCGTCTTCTCGTCGGGCACACCGACCGCGGCACATTCAAGCACACCGGGGCACAAGGACACGGTTTCTTCAACATCGTTGGGGTACACGTTGAAGCCACTGACCAAAATCATGTCTTTCTTGCGATCCACAATTTTGAAAAACCCTTTGGCATCGCAAATGCCAATGTCACCCGATTTGAAATAGCCATCGGCGGTCATGCAGCGTGCTGTTTCATCGGGACGCTGCCAATAGCCGGCCATCACTTGCGGGCCCTTGATGGCAATTTCACCAGGTTGGCCTAGCTCTGTCACTTCGTTGCCTTCATCGTCCAACAACTTCATGAAAGTGCTGGGCAAGGGCACGCCAATGGTGCCGGTGAATTGGGTGCTGGTGGTGGGATTACAGCTGGCCGACGGGCTGGTCTCTGACAAGCCATAACCTTCGCAAATGGGGCAACCTGTTTTCTCAAGCCACAGCGCAGCCACTGCGCTGGTGACAGCCATACCGCCGCCCACCGACACCTTCAAATTGGACCAATTCACTTTGTCAAAGTCGGGGTGATTGGCCAGCCCATTGAACAAGGTGTTGACCGCCGGAAAACTGTGGAAGGTGTGCTGAGACAACTCTTTCAACACCGCTGGTAAATCGCGAGGATTGGGAATCAAAATGTTTTTGCCGCCCGTGCGCAAGCCCAGCATCATGTTCACAGTGAAAGCGAAGATGTGATACAGCGGTAGTGCGCACACCGAGGTGGGCTGCTCGTTGGCCGGCACACGCTTCATGACGGGATCGTTCCACGCCTCCGATTGCAACAAGTTGGCAATCACGTTGCGATGCAGAAGCACGGCCCCTTTTGACACACCGGTGGTGCCGCCGGTGTATTGCAACACCGCGATGTCATCGCTTTTGACCACCGGTTTGACAAACGAGGCGTCCTTGCCGCGATGCACAGCTTGATTGAATTTGACGGCACCCGGTAAGTCAAAGCTGGGCACCAAGTTTTTGACATTGCGAACCACAAAGTTCACCAAGGCGCCTTTGGGCCAGCTGAGCATATCGCCCATGGCGCACAGCACCACATGTTTGACTTGCGTTTCTGCAATGCACTTCTGCAAGGTGATGGCAAAGTTTTCAATGATGACGATGGCTTTGGCGCCAGAGTCTTTGAGTTGGTGCTCAAGTTCACGGGGGGTGTACAGCGGATTGACGTTGACCACCACCAAGCCGGCGCGCAAGATGGCAGCCACAGCCACCGGGTATTGCGGCACGTTGGGCATCATGATGGCCACGCGGTCGCCTTTTTCTAAACCCAAGGATTGGAAATAGGCCGCCAGTGCTTGGCTTGCGACATCGGTCTGCGCATAACTGATGTCTTGCCCCATGTAACTGTAGGCGGTGCGGTCGGCATATTTGGCAAAGCTGTCTGCCATCAAGCCCACCAATGAATCGTATTGAGAGGCGTCTATGTCAGTCGGTACGCCCTCAGGGTAACTGTCTAACCAAACGCGCGCTGCATTCATCATGGGGTCGCTTTAATCATGTCTTCTGAAAACTTACAAAACTTACAAGATTCTGTATTGTGCTTGATATCACACGAAAAGCGATGCAAGGGGTTTAAATCCACTTACAAGGTCAGAGAATGCCAGGCCAACAGTCGGTTCAGGGCTGAGTGCTGACTTTGATGCCTGCGGCGACTTGGTCTAGCCTGGCCTGTTCGGCCAAGACTTTGGCGACGTAATCGGTTTCGCCCTGGATGCTGTCACCGCCCAAATAGAACAGCAAGCCTTGCTCGACCGAGCCACCTTTGAGTCGAATGTACTCTTGCAAGACCGCCACGCCTACGCGCATGTTGGTCAATGGATCGAAAGCGGCCAGTTTGCCACCGTACTTTTGGTATTTTTGGGCATGGATCTCGGTCATGACTTGCATCAGACCTTGCGCGCCGGCCTGGCTTTGCACATAGGGGTGAAAGCTCGACTCGATGGCCATGACCGCCAAAATCAGATGGGGTTTTAAACGTGAGGTTTCAGACAGCGCATAAGCCTCCGACACCAAGGCGGCAATGGGCTCTGGCGCCACTTTGTATTTCTTGGCCAGCCAGGCTGCCACCGCGGCTTGCCTGCTGGGGATGTCTTTCAAATCGGTCGCTGTGGCGCGATCGGCCGTATTTTGAGGCTCCCACCACAAACTCAATTGACGCTCACGCAGAAACGCATAGACCGAGGTTTCGGCTTGACTGAGCAAATCGGGGCGAAAGACGGCGCCACCCAGCCCCACCACCAAAACCAAGCCTAACATGGCCAAGCCACTGTGGGTCAGCGTCAGCACGCCGCGGGCCACATCGCGCACAAAAGTGCTGATGGCCACTCGCAGTTTGTGCATGGCGGTCGGGCTGCTTGGCGGGTTCATGATTCGCCCAAGTATAGATTCTTCATCGCCAGGGGGTTGATCAAGAGATAATTCAAGCCATGAAGCATCACCGTATCGTTGTGGGATTGTCTGGCGGCGTCGACTCCGCCGTCACCGCCCATTTGTTGAAAAAGCAAGGCCACGAAGTGGTCGGCATTTTCATGAAAAACTGGGAAGACGATGACGACAGCGAGTTTTGCTCGTCCAACATCGACTTTGTCGATGCCGCAGCCGTGGCCGATGTGGTGGGCATTGAAATTGAGCATGTCAATTTTGCCGCTGACTACAAAGACCGTGTGTTTGCCGAATTTTTGCGCGAATACCAAGCAGGCCGCACGCCCAATCCCGACATCCTGTGCAATGCCGAGATCAAGTTCAAATCCTTTTTAGACCACGCCATGCACGTGGGGGCCGAAAAAATTGCCACGGGACACTATGCGCGTGTGCGATTGAACGAAGCCACGGGCTTGCATGAATTGCTCAAAGGACTGGACAACAGCAAAGACCAAAGCTACTTTTTGCACCGCTTGAACCAAGCGCAGTTGTCCAAAACTTTGTTCCCTGTGGGCGAGTTACTTAAAACGCAAGTGCGCCAAATTGCGGAAGAGATTGGCTTGCCCAATGCCAAGAAAAAAGACTCGACGGGCATTTGCTTTATTGGCGAACGACCTTTTCGTGAGTTTTTAAATCGCTATATTTCGAAAGAGCCAGGTCCTATTAAAGATCCAACGGGTCGCACCATCGGCAAACATGTGGGCTTGAGTTTTTACACACTGGGTCAACGCCAAGGTTTAGGGATTGGCGGCATCAAAGAAAAAGGCGCGCAGCGCGGCGGCGGTGAACACACGCCTTGGTTTGTGGCGCGCAAAGACATGGCGAAGAATATTTTGTGGGTGGTGCAAGGGCATGACCATCCATGGCTCTTGTCGCCGCAGTTGGATGCGGCCGATGCCAGTTGGTGCGCAGGCACTGCACCCGTTGCAGGACGCTACGCCGCCAAGACACGCTATCGCCAAGCGGATGCCGCTTGTCACTTGACGTCGTCGCAAGTGGCCGAATTTTCACTGGCCTTTGATGAGCACCAATGGGCTGTGACGCCCGGACAAAGTGCAGTGCTGTACGACGGCGAAGTGTGCTTGGGCGGAGGCGTGATCAACGCCGCCACTACGCTGGCCTGAACAAACTCAGTCGCTGCCCAGCGCCAATTTGCTAGGCTGACGTTTCTCCACAGAGAAACGCAGCAACGACGCCGTTCTGAAAATGCCGTGTGCAAATTTGCCGTAAGGCAAAGTCAAAAACAAGGCCATCACCAAGCCCAAATGCAGTGCCAACAATGAAGGCATGGCGGCGGTGTTTCTGGACAGCATCAAGGCCAAGCCTGTGACACTGATCAAGAACAACAAAGCAATGAAGCCACGGTCCATCGGGCGTTGTTGGACATCGCCGTGCTTGGGGTCGCGTGCCAAATTAAGTCGCCACAAACCCAAGGTGCCAAGCGCCAAAGAAATGCCGCCGACGGTGCCCAAGATTTTGGGCAGGCTGGTGAAATCGTAAGGCGCTGGCCAGCCAAAAGCATAGTGGTACAGGGTGGCCACACTGGTCGCAGCAAAGCACAACATGAACCCGTAAAACGTGAGGTGGTGCGTGCGTTTGCGCGCCAAGGTGAAGGCGTCGTCTTCGTTGTTGCAACCATCGCCATGGCCACCGCCCAAGTACTTCAACTTCAGCGCATCGTGCGTGGCCTCGGCTGCTGCAGGTGTACTCAAAGGCGCGCCACTGGTGGCAGGGGCCACATCTTTCCAAAACTTGCGCACGCCCATGCCCAGCGCAAACACAGCCCACAAGAAAACAGGCGCAAACAAACTCACCATGAGGTTGTGCGGAAAGATGGCGTAGAAACCTTGTTGGCCGTTTTGCACCAACGGACCCCACAAGGTGCCATTGCTTTGCAACGCCAGCAACATGAACAAAGTCAAACTGGCAGCCAGGGCCAAAGACAGTGTCAAACCATTGCGTTGGTAAAGCTTGCCAAGCGCTGGCGGCCACGCGTAATCGGCATAGGTTTGTCCGCGCACGGTGGCCATGGCCTTGGGCACATTGATGGCAAATTCATGCGGCGGTGCGTACTGACAGGCGTGCAAACACGCGCCGCAGTTGTGGCACAAATTGGCCAAGTAATGAATGTCGGCTTTGCCAAATTCCAAGCGCCGCGTCATGGCCGGAAATACCGCACAGAAGCCTTCGCAATAACGGCAGCCATTGCAAATTTGAAGTTGACGGGCAACCTCTTTTTCAGAACCCGTTAAAACGATTTCGCCACGGGCCAAAGCTTGTGCTTCTTGTGTCAATTGCTGAAGTGTTTGCATTGTTGTTCTTCTCATGCAGACACGAAAGTGTCTAAGTCGGCAGTACCTTGCATGACACGCTGTGCCAAGGTGGGCACTGAAGCGGGTGTACCCAAGGCAGCACGCGCAGCCTGTTCACCGGAGATGCGTCCAAAAGCGGTGCCAATGGTCATGCCCACACCGGCGGTATAGCCCTTGCCCAATACGTTTCCGGCCATCATCTCACCCGCCACAAACAAGTTGGGGCTGGCTTGGTCTTGAAACCTGACAGCGGTGGTCTCGTCGGTCTTCAAACCAAGGTACGTGAAAGTGACGCCAGGTTTGACGGGATACGCATAAAAAGGTGCGGTATCGAGCGGCAAGGCCCAGTGTGTTTTGGCCGGCGTCACGCCTTCGGTATGGCAATCGTCCAGCACGGTGTGGTCAAAATGACCGGGCACGCAAGCTTGGTTGTAGGCATTCAAGGTGGCCATGAAGGTGTCAACATTCAAGCCCAACTTCTGCGCCAAATCGGGCAGTGTTTGCGCCACAGTGCCTTCAAACACGGGCGGCATGAAGCGGCCTACGGCTTTGGCATCCGTGATGGAGTAACCAACTTGACCAGGTTGCTGCGCCACCAAGCGGCCCCAAATGGCATAACGCTTGGGCCAAAAATCTTCGCCTTCGTCGTAGAAGCGTTCGGCATTCTTGTTCACCACCACACCCAAGGAAACGCAATCGATTCGGGTACAAATGCCGCCGTCGTACAAAGGCGCACGCGCATCAATGGCCACCATGTGGGCTTGTGTGGGATCGCCAATTTGGTCAGCACCTTTGTCAAGCAAATGCTTGAGCAAAGTGCCCTGGTTGAATTTGGTGCCGCGAATGAGGAAGTTGTCCGCCGGAAATTCGCCTTGCGCGTTTTGACCCCATGCCTCTTTCAGCCAAGGAATATTGGATTCAAAACCACCCGCCGCCATGACACAAGCTTTGGCCGTGATGCGCTCGGTGCGCAAGACCTCGCCTTGGGGTGACTTGTGCTTCACCAACGCGGCTTTGAAGACACCGTTTTCCAACTCGAGTTCGTTGACTTCAGCGTTGTAGTGAATTTGAATGCCGAGTTTTTCGGCGCTGCGGTAATACGCATTGATCAGCGCTTTGCCACCACCCATGAAAAACGCATTGGTTCGCGCTGTGTGCAAGGCACCCGACAAAGAGGGCTGAAAGCGCACACCATGCTTGACCATCCAAGGGCGGCAATGGTGGGAGTGGCGAATGGCCAATCGCGCCATGTGCTCGTCGGTGAGGCCGCCAGTCACTTTGAGCAAGTCTTGCCAAAACTCTTCTTCTGGGTAGGCGTCAACCAACACATCTTGCGGTGCATCGTGCATGCAGCGCAAATTGCGTGTGTGCATCGAGTTGCCACCACGCCATTCACGCGGCGCAGATTCGAGCACCATGACACTGGCGCCAGCTTCTCTGGCCATCAACGCCGCACTCAACGCGGCGTTTCCACCTCCAATGACCAAGACATCCAAACTCATGCCAACTCCAACTTAGCTTGCATTGACATCAATCGGCCTTGATGTCTGCGCGTTTAACGATGTCGCTCCAAATGCGCTGCTCATTTTTAATGAAAGCGGCAAATTCCGTCGCAGGGCCGCCACCGCCCACCGCGTTGTCAGTCGCGAAGCGTTCTGTGACTGCACTTGATTTGAGCGCTTTGTAAGACTCCTCTTGCAAGCGCTTCACAATCTCAGGGGGGGTGCCAGCGGGGGCCATGATGCCGTACCACTGTGAGGTTTCGAAATCCTTAAAGCCCAACTCAGCCACTGTGGGCACATCGGGCAATGCAGGAATGCGCTGCTGCGTACCCACCGCAATGGCGCGTAATTTGCCGCTGCGAATGTGCGCACCCAATGCGGGCATGCCCGCAGAAGAAGCTTGTGTGCGGCCGGCCAACAAATCCGTCAACTGAGGGCCCGTGCCGCGGTAAGGAATGTGGGTGATGTACATGCCGGTCACCAACTTCAAATACTCCATGGCCAAATGACCTGCGCTGGCATTGCCAGCAGAACCATAATTGAGTTGACCTGGGTTTTTCTTGGCATAGGCCACAAACTCTTTGAAGTTTTTGGCGGGCACATCGGGGTGAATCACAAACACATTGGGCACTTTGGCCAGCAATGTGACCGGCATGAAGTCTTTGTTGACGTCGTAGGGTTGGTTTTTCAGCATGTACGGATTGACCGCCAAGGTGCCCACGTGACCCAAGATGATGGTGTGTCCATCGGGTGCAGCCTTGGACACGTCCACCATGGCCGTGACGCCGGCACCGCCGGGTTTGTTCTCAACATAGACACTGACACCCAATTGCTTGGTGAGCTCGGCCGCCACGGAGCGCGCCACAATTTCGCTGGTGCCGCCAGGGGCAAAGGGCACTACAAAGCGAATGGCTTTGCTGGGCCAATTGCTTTGCGCTTGGGCACTGGATGTTGCCAGGCCTAAACCACCCGTTGCCAATGCAGCGCCCATCGCCAAGGCACCGACTTCGCGGCGGTTGTAAGTTTTTTCTTGTGTCATGTGTGTCTCCTTTGATGCAAACAGTTTAGTCACATCTTGCGTTATTTGCCTTTTAGAACTGATAGCGGCGCAAACCACCGTCCACAGGAATCACGGCACCTGTGATGTAGCTGGCCAAGGGTGAAGACAAGAAGGTCACCAAGTTGGCCATGTCTTCAGGTTCGCCATAGCGGCCCATGGGAATTTCGTTTTCGCATTGCCACTGACGGTATTCAGGGGTGTAGTTGCGGAAAATTTGTTCGGAGTGAATGCGGCCAGGCGGTATGCAGTTCACGGTGATGCCGTGGGGTCCCACCATGCGCGACAAGCCTTTGGCCCAACTGTGAATACCCGCTTTGGCACAGAAAGCACCATTCACGTGATCGGGTTCGCTCTTGCCTGTGATGTTGATGATGCGGCCCCATTTGCGTGCAATCATTTGATCGATCAAGGCATCGGCTACTTGGCGGGGGCGGTGAAAGTTCAAAGTGATGGCTTCTTGCCACGCCTCTTCACTCACATGCAAATCTTTGAAGCTGCGTGAACCGCCAGCGTTGTTGACCAAAATGTCGACATGGCCCAAGCCTTGAATGGCAGCTGATGTGAGTTGGGCAGCGGCGTCTGCAGCATACAAGTCCGATTCAATGATCACTGGCGGCAAGCCACCAGAGGCCACAATTTCTTGCGCCAATTCCTCCAACTTTTCTTTGCGCCTTGCAGAGATGGCAACCCTCACACCTTCGGCAGCCAATGCTTTCGCAATACCGCGGCCAATGCCCACACTGGCGCCCGTGACCAGTGCTGTTTTGTTCTTGAGTTGCAAATCCATGATGCGATTCCGTCGATTGAAAGTTGGTGGATAAAAAGCGTTGCAAGCTTACCTAATTTTGAAAATATTCAAGCTGCTTGGCAGCAATAAGCCTAGGCCAATTGTTTTTTTCTGCGCAGTGCAGATGATAAATGCTCATGGAACATGGCTGCGGCGGGTCGCAACGCAGCGCCTTGCTTGCGCAACAGACCCAAACTTCTAGAAATGGTGGGCTGCCGTAAGGGAAGGCCAATCACAGCGGCATGGTTCACGGGCAGGGCCATGCGTGGCACCGCTGCCAAGCCAAGGCCAGCCTCTACCATGCCCAACAAAGTACCAATGTGACTGACCTCAAAGGCAAAGTCGGGGTGCATGCCCGATTTGGTCATGGCATCGTCCAACAATTGACGGTTGCCGCTGCTGCGAGAAACAGAAATCAGTTGTTCTCCCTCGATCGCCGACCAGCTGATGGTTTTTTGCTTGGCCAGCGGATGGTCCCTTCTCATCGCCAAGACAAATGGATCGCTGTGAATGGCTTCAAACGTGATTTCTGGCATGAGATTGCTCATGAAGCCGATGCCGAAATCTGATTCACCCGTTAAAACACTTTGCAAAGTCTGGTTCATCGACTCGTCAATTACACGAATGCGGATGGACGGGTATTTTGCAGAAAAACTGCGAATAACCTGTGGCAAAAAATAAAGTGCAGCAGAAGGCACACAGGCAACCGTCACGCGACCACTTCGGGTGGCCGCAATGTCAGAAATACCCAGCATGGCCGATTCAAGGTCATCAATGGCCGAGCGTGCCCGGTCTAGAAAAACCCGACCCAAACTGGTCAACTCCACTTCCCGCGTGGTGCGATTGAACAAGCGAGTTCCGATGATGGACTCCAACTTTTCAATCCGTCGGCTGAGCGCAGGGGGCGACAAATGGATGTGATCGGCAGCTGAGCGAAAGCTACCGCGTTCGGCCACAGCGATGAAGGCTTGCAACTGCTGCAAATCGAAATTGATGCGTTTCATGCATCAATCATATTAAAAATTGCACTTCAACAAAACAATTTTTTTCGCGAAGATCGGGGTCATTCGCTGAGCAGTGTTTGCATTCAGCGCCACCAAGGACCTCACATGATGACAATGAAAAAATGGATCGCAGCAATCTGTTTGCTGCCTGCAATGGCTGTTTGGGCTCAAACCGACAAACCGATCACCATCGTCGTTCCGACAGCGGCCGGCGGTGGCAACGATGCCATGGCACGCACGGTTGGACAAAAAATGAGTGTGCTGCTGGGTCGAACCGTGATTGTGGAAAACAAAGCAGGCGCCAACGGCGCTTTGGCGGCTGAGTACGTTGCACGCGCAGCACCCGACGGCAACACCTTGATGTTTGGTTACATTGCGACGCACAGCATGAACCCTGCCTTGCAAAAATTGCGTTACGACCCCATCAAAGACTTTGAGCCAGTGGGCCTGGTCGGTTACTCCCCCACTGTTTTGGTCGTCAACCCCACAGTGAAGGCCAAAGATGTCAAGGAATTGGTCAAGTTGCTTAAGGACAAGCCTGACGCTTACAGCTTTGCCTCTGCTGGCAATGGCACAGCACCCCACTTCACGGCAGAGTTGTTCAAACTGACCACCCAAACGCAACCCCTGCATGTGCCCTACAAAGGCTCAGCACCAGCCATTACAGACACCATTGGAGGTCAAACCCAATTGATGTTCCCCAGTCTTTTTACAGCCTTGCCTTACATCAAATCAGGCAAACTCAACGGCCTGGCCATTGCGGGCGCGAAACGCTCAAGTGTGTTGCCTAACGTTCCCACTCTGAAAGAGCAGGGCATTGACGGCGTCGATGTAGAACAGTGGTACGGTTTTTTTGCACCCGCTAAAACGCCCAAAGAAACCATTGCCAAACTGAATCAAAGCTTGAACAAAGCGCTGGCCGATCCTGAAATCATCAAACGTTTGGAAGGCCATGGTGCCGACGTTGAGTCGGGCACCCCCGAGCAGCTGGGTGATTTGGTTAAAAAAGATCTGGCCAAATGGCGAAGCGTCGTTCAACGCGCCAAACTGCAAGCGGATTGATGATGACCCATCGCAACATCCCATGCGTGTTGATGCGCGCAGGAACGTCTCGTGGGCCTTTCTTTCTTCGTGAATGGCTACCAGACAAGGATGCTGAACGCGATCAAGCCTTGATTGGCGCGATTGGCGCCTCCGATCCTTTGCAACTGGATGGACTGGGCGGAGGCAGCACTTTGAACAGCAAAGTCGCCATCGTCTCTCCTTCCCAAAAGCCCGGCTGTGACTTGGATTATTTGTTTGCGCAAGTTGGCGTAGGTCACCAGTCTGTCGACACACGGCCTAATTGCGGCAACATGTTGGCCGGCGTCGCACCCTTTGCAATTGAGCAAGGACTGATTGAAGCGCAAGAAGGCACCACCACCGTTCGCATTCACAACGTCAACACGGGCGCCACCATTGAGTCAACGGTTTGCACGCCAGGTCGCAAAGTCACTTACGAAGGCGACGCACGCATTGACGGTGTTGCTGGTACCGCTGCACCCATCTTGCTGAATTTCTTGGACGCCTGGGGCGCAGTGACTGGCAAAGTTTTCCCAACAGGCAATCGCATTGATGTTGTCGATGGCTTAGAAATCACTTGCATTGATGCCGCCATGCCTTTGATGATTTTGCGTGCGAAAGACATGGGCGTGACGGGGCGGGAACGTCCTGCTGAATTGGACGCCAACCGCCCCCTCTTAGAGCGCATTGAAAAACTCCGACTTGAAATGGGGCGGCGCATGGGCTTGGGCGATGTCACAAACAGCGTGATTCCCAAACCTGTCTTGGTGAGTGAGGGGGATCAAGCTGACAGCATTGTTTCCAGATATTTCACGCCGCACAAATGCCACATGTCACACGCGGTCACAGGGGCCATTGGCGTGGTGACCGCTTTTGCCATGCCTGGCACTGTGGCCAGTGGCATCACGCGCAAAGCAGGCCGGCATCCATTGTCAGTGGTGCACCCGCAAGGACAAATTGATTTGGACGTTGAACTCACAGGCGAAGGCGTCAACCTCAATGTGGTGCGTGCAGCCTTGGTCCGAACTGCTCGAAAAATCATGCAAGGCGAATTGCACTTGCCACAGTACGTGTTCCCAAGTCCCAGCTCAGAAAAAATTGAAGCACAGAAATTGGCAGACCATTACCCACAGCACGAGGTCAAAATCATTGTGCCCACCAGTGCTGGGGGCGGTAACGACACCATGGCGCGCATCATCACGCGAAAAATTGGCCCCTTGTTGGGCAATGTGGTGAGCGTGGACAACCGAACAGGCGCTAACGGCAGCGTGGCCGCAGAGTATGTTGCAGCTTCTCAGCCCGATGGTCACACACTGATGTTTGGCTACATCGCAACGCATGGCATCAACCCGGTGATGCAATCGCTGCGCTACAACCCTGAGCAAGACTTTGCACCTGTCGGCATGGTCGGTTACTCGCCCTCACTGCTGATAGTGAATGCGGCCTTGCCTGTTCGGAATTTTCAAGACTTCATGGACCTGATGAGGACCACTGACAAGCCCTTGAACTATGCCTCCGCAGGCGAAGGCACCATTCCGCACTTGGCCGCGGAAATGCTTCGCAGAACACTGTCAGTTGAAGGCTCAAGCTTGACTGCGGGTGAACACCATGCAGGCGCAGCGCCCGCCATCAACGCCTTGGTGCGCGGCCAAGCCCAATGGATGTTTCCTAGTTTGTTCAGTGCCTTGCCTTACCTGAAGAGTGGCAAGGTCAAAGCGCTGGCCATTGCCACACCCAACCGCCTCACAGAATGGCCAGACATTCCCACCTTGTCAGAATGGGGTTTGGACGATTTCGACCTGACGCAGTGGTACGCCTTGTTTGCCCCAAGCGGCACCTCACCTGAGATTGTGGACAAGATCAATCAAACACTGAATGAAGTGCTGAACGATCCTGAAGTGCGGGCCCGAATGGCGCAAGATGGTGCGCAGGTGAAGCCAGGTACACCGCAACAACTCTCACGACATGTGCAGACTGAAATTCAACGATGGCGAAAAGTCATTGCCAGCACGGGCTTGTCGACACACAGTCAAGTTGAGACAGCGGAAGCCTGAGTTTTCAAACCGCTTCTTGTTGTCGCTTTACTCTGAAGCGGAACAAGGGGCGGCATCAGGCACGCCCAACTTGCGCAAAATCCAGCCCATCGGACACACATTGCTGAAACCAAACTGAAACAAGTTAGCGCCCACAAAAGCTGTAAAGGCCAAGGCCCACGAGCTGACAAACAGCGGGCTCCCCTCAATGCCCAGGGCCAGTGAGGTCAAGATAAATAAACCAGCAATGATGCGGATGTAGCGTTCAACAGTCATACAGACTCCTTCGGTTGGAACAATGAAAAATAGAGCACAGGAATCACCACCAAGGTGAGCAAGGTGGACACCAAAATGCCAAAGATGAGGGACACCGCCAAGCCATTGAAGATGGGGTCGTCCAGAATAAAAAACGCACCAATCATGGCGGCCAAGCCGGTGAGCACAATGGGCTGGGCGCGCACTGCGGCCGATTGAATGACGGCGTCTTTGAAGGCCATGCCCTGCGCCACTTGCAGCTCAATAAAGTCCACCAACAAGATGGAGTTGCGCACGATGATGCCGGCCAAGGCAATCATGCCAATCATGCTGGTTGCAGTGAACTGAGCGTTGAGTAAAGCGTGACCTGGCATCACGCCAATCATGGTGAGCGGAATGGGCGCCATGATCACCAAGGGGGTGAGGTAGCTCTTGAACTGCGCCACCACCAAGAGATAAATCAGAATCAAACCGACGCCATAGGCTGCACCCATGTCACGGAATGTTTCGTACGTGATTTGCGATTCGCCATCCCATTTGATGGCGTACTCACGGTAGGTGTCGCTAGGCTGATGCGTCCAGTACTCGCCCAATGCACCTTGACCTGGCAGTGCGGCATCCTTGAGATGAGAACGAATGCCAAACAAACCATACAAAGGCGAGTCTTGTGAGCCTGCCATGTCACCCATGACATAGCTCACGGGCAGCAAGTCTTTGGTGAACAGCGGCTTTTGAATCACGCCCGATTTGACTTCCACCAATTCAGACAAAGGCACCAGCTGACCATTGGCGGCACGCAGGGGCAAGGCCAACAGATCTTTCAAACCTACTTGTGATTGAATCGGCAACTGCAACCTGACAGGCACAGGCATTTTGCTGATGCCATCGTGCAAGTATGTGGCATCGACACCTTGCAGTGCACCTTGCACCGTTTGAGCAATGGCACCACCAGAGATGCCCAGGGTTTCGGCGCGCTGTCTGCGCACTTGCAACCATTGCCGAGGTGCATCTGCTTTCAGTGAGGTGTCCACACCCACAATGCCAGGCGATTGCGCAAAGATTTTTGCCACATGGGCCGCCAAGGCCTGACGACCCGCTTCATCGGGGCCATAGATTTCAGCCACGAGGGGACTGAGCACGGGCGGACCGGGTGGTACTTCAACCACCTTGATGTTGGCACCATGTTCGGTTGCAATTTTTTCCAAAGCTGGACGCAAGCGCTGTGCAATGGCGTGGCTCTTTTCTGAGCGTTGGTGTTTGTCGACCAAATTGACTTGCAAGTCACCTTGCTCGGCATCGGCGCGCAAATAGTATTGGCGAACCAAACCGTTGAAGGTGATGGGGCTGGCGGTGCCCGCATAGGTTTGCACGTCCAACACTTCTTTTTGCTGCGACAAATAAGTGCCCAAGTCTTGCAATGCAGCGGCGGTGTTTTCCAAGGGCGTGCCAGCAGGCATGTCGACCACCACTTGGAATTCGCTCTTGTTGTCAAAGGGCAGCATCTTCATGATGACCCACTGCATGCCAGCCAAACCCACCGACAAGAACATGGCCAACACAATGCCGCCCAAGAGCTTCCAGCGTTGACGGCTGCTGTTCAAGAAGGGACGCAAGATGCGACCAAACAAATCTGGCAAGCGCGCGGCAAAGCCTGTGACAGGGGCATGCAAAGTTGCGTGTGCGGCTTCATGGTCGTGACGGCCATGGTGTGACTTCATCCACTTCAGGGCCAACCATGGCGTGACTGTGAAGGCAATCAACAAAGACAGCGCCATGCCTAAACTGGCGTTGATGGGAATGGGACTCATGTAGGGGCCCATGAGGCCCGACACAAAAGCCATGGGCAACAGGGCGGCGATCACCGTGAGCGTGGCCAAGATGGTGGGGCCACCCACTTCGTCCACCGCCGCTGGAATGATGTCTTTCAATGACTTGTTGGGGTACAACTGTTGATGGCGGTGAATGTTTTCCACCACCACAATGGCATCGTCGACCAAAATGCCGATGGAGAAAATCAAGGCAAACAAGCTCACCCGATTCAGGGTGAAGCCCCATGCCCAGCTGGCAAACAAAGTGGCGGTCAAGGTCAAAATGACTGCGCCGCCCACAATGATGGCTTCCCGTTTGCCCAGTGCCAAACCCACCAACAAAATCACCGAGGCAGTGGCAAAGGCCAACTTCTGAATCAGCTTGTTGGCTTTTTCTGCAGCGGTTTCGCCGTAGTCGCGTGTGATGGTGGCTTCAATGCCTTGTGGCAAAACGCTGTTGCGCATTTGCTCAACCCGCGCGCGTGCCGCACGGGCCACGTCGACAGCGTTCTCGCCAGGTTTCTTGGTCACAGTCATCGTGACAGCGGGGTACATCTGAGCCTTCAAATCGGCCTGTGAAGCGCCCGGCATGTAGCTCACAAATTGCTGGGCTTGCTGCGCACCTTCTTCAATTTGCGCCACTTCTTTCAAATAGATGGGTTTGCCTGCGTGCACACCCACCACCACATCGGCAACGTCTTGGGCCGACTCAAAAAAGTAACCCGTTTCAATGTGGATGCGTTGGCCAGCTGATTGATCGGGGTTCATCACATACCCCGATAGTGCGCCCACGTTGGCACCCGCCAAGGCGCTTTGCACACTGCGCATGTCCAAACCTCGCTCACGCATGCGTGTGGGGTTCAAGTTCACTTGAACGGCTCGGCCTGGGCCGCCGATGGTTTGCACTTCACGTGTGCCCTTCACCTGCTTCAAATCCATCTCCAAACTGCGAGCCACACGCTCAAGCTCTAGCGCTGACGGTGCATCTTTGCCCCACAGAGTGACCGCCAACACCGGCACATCGTCGATGCCTTTGGGTTTGACGATGGGCGCCAAGGTGCCCAGGTCACGCGGCAACCAGTTTTGATTGGCATTCAGCACGTCATACAAACGCACCAAAGCTTCTGTACGCGGAACACCCACTTTGAATTGCACCGTGAGCACGGCCATGCCCGGACGCGACACCGAATAAGTGTGTTCAATGCCGGCAATTTGTCCAAGCACTTGTTCGGCAGATCGGGCCACTTTGCTTTGCACGTCTTCACTGCTCGCGCCGGGAAACGGAATCAGCACATTGGCCATGGTCACATTGATTTGCGGCTCTTCTTCACGGGGTGTGACCATCACGGCAAACAAACCCATCAGCAATGCCACGATGGCCAACAAAGGCGTGAGTGCGTTGTTTTGAAACTTGGCGGCCAGCTGACCGGCAAAGCCAAACTTGCTGGGGTCAGGCCGCTGATCCTGATGTTTATCGTGCGACATGTGCGCCTTTCATGCCGGCTTGAATGGCATCCACGGCAATCAACTCACCCTCTTTCAAGCCAGCCCAAATTTCAACGCCTGCACTGCCATGGTTTGCCCCAATGCGCACCAGTTTCATGGCGAAGCCGTTTTCTTGGGCCACATACACGGCCGTGATTTCGCCGCGTCGCAAGATGGCAGAGGCGGGCACCAAGCCCTTGGCTTGCGAGGTGCCAGCTGTGCGTACGCGCACTTGCATGCCAGGCGCTGCTTGAAGGGCCACACCGGTGCGCGGCAAATCCAACTTGATGCCAATGGTTTGACTCACGCCGTCTGCATTGGGCATGACTTGCATGGCCACGGGCTTGATGGCTTCAGCGCCCATTTGAATTTGAATGTCTTGCAATTTGGGCAGGTTGTTTTTTTCAGAAGCGGGCCACTGCATCACCACCCGCAGGGGTTGCGGTGCATACACCGTCATCAATGGTTTGCCGGGCAATGCCAAGTCGCCTGCTTGTGCCGATGTTTCCAACACCCATGCGTCATACGGAGCCGTTACTTTTGAAAAAGACTGCGTCACTTTGGCCTGATCAGTTGCTGCACCCGCACTGTCACGCCCGGCTTTGGCCGCTTTGTATTGCGCCTCGGCCAGGTCCAGTGCCGCAGAACTGACAAAGCCTTGTGTTTTTAAATCTTGGGTACGCTTTAAAGCGATTTGCAACTGACGAAGTTCGGCATCACTTTGCTGCAATTGCGCTTGGCTTCTCAACACGCCTGTTTGGGTTTCTCTGTCGTCAATCGTGGCCAAGACTTGGCCAGCTTTGACGCGGTCACCGGCTTTGACATTCAAGCTGAGCACGCGACCCGCAATTTGAGAGGACAAGGTGCTTTGCATCACCGCTTCCACCACGCCGTCAATGTCGTTGATGTTGGCAACTGATTTTTTCCCAGCGGTGATGACCTTCACAGCAGGCCCTGGTTGCACGCCCTGTGCATAGGCATAGCTGCAACCCAATACCAAGCCAACAGCCAACACGGCGCCTTTGAGTCCAGATGAAATTTCAAAGCTCTTTTTCATGTCGTCTCCAACGAAAGCGTCATCTTATCATATACCCCATGGGGTATACAAGTGCTGACAAAAAAGCCTGTTGCAAAGAACAGGCTCGTGGTGTTTAAGGGCTGCGAATGCGGCTTAAAACGGAATGTCGTCGTCCATGTCATCAAAACCACTGGCAGGCTTGGCGGCGGGTCGGCTAGCAGGCGCACTGGCCGCTGGACGGGGTGCGGCTGAAGGACGGCGAGCAGGCGCGCCACCGTCTTCGTCGCCACCGCTGGGGCCGCCCATGCCTTCACGGCCGCCGAGCAGTTGCATTTCGGTGGCGATGATGTCGACGGTGTTTTTCTCAACGCCGGCTTGGTCGGTGTACTTGCCGTACTTCAGACGACCTTCGACATAAATGGGGCGGCCTTTTTTGACGTACTCGCCAGCAATCTCGGCCAGGCGGTCGTAAAAAGTGACGCGGTGCCATTGGGTGTCTTCAACCGTTTCGCCAGAGGTGCGGTCTTTGCGGCGGCTGGTGGTGGCAATGCTGATGTTGGCCACGGCCTGGCCAGAAGGCAAGTAGCGAATTTCGGGGTCACGGCCACAGTTGCCGATCAGAATGACTTTGTTGACGGATGCCATGTTTATTTCCTTGAAATCTCTTGAAGTGAACAGTCGCAATTATGCTTGTTAGCGGGCCGGTGCCTCAATGGGTGCCATGAACCATGCAACCAAAAGCCAGACCAAAGTGGCCAGGCCACACACCCCGAATAAAACCTGCGCGCCGCCTGCTTTCATGAGGGCGCCACCTGCAGCACCGCCCGCAAAAAAGCCCAAAGACTGCAAGGTGTTGTAAAAGCCCATGGCTGTACCTCGGGCATGAGGAGGCGCCGCACGGGATGCAATGCTGGGCTGGCAGGCCTCCAAAATGTTGGAGCCGCAGAAAAAAACAAACAAGATAGCGGCAAGGCACCCTAAATCAGGCTTGCCACCAGCGACCAGCGCCAGGCTGAACATGACCAAGGCAATGACCATGGCCGAAGCTAAAAACACCGCTCTGAGATACCCTTTGCGCTCTAGCGGAAAAAGGGTTTTGCCCATGACCAAAAAGCCAAAAGACACAGCAGGCAAATAGACCCACCAATGGTGCTCTTTGGACAAGCCAGCGTCTACCAACATTTGCGGCACAGCCACCCACATGGCCAACATCACGGCATGCAATACAAACACACCTAAATTGTTGCGAAGGGAGGGCACATGCGTCAGGACTTCCTTCAAACTGCCCTTGGGTGCTGCAATTTGGTGGGGAGGCTCAGGCGGCACCCACCAAATGGCCACCACCACCCCGCCCAAGGCCAACACGCCTGTGAGGGTGAACAAGCCGGGCAAACCAGCCACTGTGTTCAAAGCGGGCGCCAAAATCAGAGACAAAGCGAACATCAAACCAATGCTGGCACCAATCAAGGCCATGGCCTTGGTGCGAACCACGTCACGTGTTTGGTCGGCCAACAAAGCTGTGACCACCGCAGAGACAGCCCCTGCACCCTGCAAGGATCGGCCCAAAATCAGGCCCGACAAAGAGTCGGCGGCGGCGGCAACAAAACTGCCGCCGGCATAGACCAACAAGCCAAAGACAATGACTTTTTTGCGGCCCAATTTATCGGAGGCCGCGCCGAAAACCAGCTGCAAGGCTCCCTGAGTCAGTCCATAAATGCCCATGGCCAAACCCACCAGGGCCGCATCGGTCCCGCCAGGGTATTTGGCAGCTTCGATGGCAAAAACGGGCAGCACCACAAACAAGCCCAACATCCGCAAGGCGTAAATGGACGCCAAAGAGAAGCTAGAACGCTTTTCAAGGCCGGTCATGAGCGCGTCAGCACCGCCGTGAGAAGGCGTCACTGTCGGGTTGGAAACTGGGGAAGGGGTTACATGCATAAGGGTTATTCTGAGCCCTGATTGTCCCTGATTCAGGGAGCATTCCCTGTCAGACGCAATTCCTTGACTAAATCAATCAAGTTGTTGGCCGAGGACAGAGACGACAATTCATTTTTGACGTTAATATTCGTCCGGATTAATTTTTTGCAACTTCACTGGAGATTTTATGAAACAAACCAATCGTCGCGTTTTCATGATGCAAGTGGCTTTAGGCGGTACAGCCTTGGCAGCTACCCAAGCCATGGCTCAAGCCATGGTCAACGAAAAAGACCCACAGGCTACAGCATTGGCTTACGCCGCTGACGCCTCCAAAGTGAAGAACCCCAAGTACGCTGCTGGCCAAAAATGCAGCAATTGCGCTCTGTACCAAGGCAAACCTTCCGACGCAGCGGGTGGTTGCCCTCTGTTTGCAGGCAAGCAAGTGGCCGGCAATGGCTGGTGCTCTGCCTACGCCAAAAAGGCCTAAGCTCAGGGCCTTCAGCCCGCCAAGCCACCTTGAGGGGTGGCTCACAAAAAGCCAGCGTCAGCTGGCTTTTTTGTTGCCCAACGAAACCGCCTTTCGAGTGCTGACTGGCAGATCAAGACAGGACGGTCTGAACTGGCGATAATCGAGGGTTTTGTTTGGCACTCCGATTTTGAACGCTCCCAACGCCCCCGCTAGTTTGACCACCTTGGCAACGCCACTCAGTGCCATGGACAAAGTTCGTCAGTTGGAAGCTGGGCTGGCGGCTGCGCGGCAAGAGGCCGCCCTGGCTGCCCACAATTCAGACGATGGTGCCTACCTCGCCAGCGCCCTGCGCCAAACGCACATCAGCGTGCGCGGCGCCCGTACCCACAACCTCAAAAACATCGACCTGGACATTCCGCGCAACCAACTGGTGGTGATCACGGGGCTGAGCGGTTCTGGCAAATCCAGCTTGGCCTTTGACACTTTGTATGCAGAAGGCCAGCGCCGATACGTTGAAAGTTTGTCGGCTTATGCGCGCCAGTTTTTGCAACTGATGGACAAGCCCGATGTGGATTTGATTGAGGGCCTGTCGCCCGCCATCTCCATCGAGCAAAAAGCCACCAGCCACAACCCGCGCTCCACTGTGGGCACCGTGACCGAAATTCACGACTACCTGCGCTTGTTGTTTGCCCGCGCAGGCACACCGTATTGCCCCGATCACAACTTGGCACTGCAAGCGCAAACCGTGAGCCAAATGGTGGATGCCGTTTTGGAATTGCCCGAAGACACGCGCCTCATGATCGTGGCGCCCATTGCGCGCGAGCGCAAAGGTGAGTTTGAAAAAGTCTTTGAGCAAATGCAAGCCCTCGGCTATGTGCGCTTTCGCATCAACGGTGAAACCTTTGAAGTGGAAGATTTGCCCACCCTGAAGAAAACCGAAAAGCACGACATCGATGTGGTGGTCGACCGCCTCAAAATTCGCCACGAAACTGAAGCACCAGCACGCGATGCACTGCGCCAGCGCATTGCCGAAAGTTTTGAAGCGGCTTTGCGCTTGGCAGAGCAACGCGCGGTCGCGGTTGAAATGGACACGGGCAAAGAGCACCTGTTCAACGCCAAGTTTGCGTGTCCTGTGTGCCACTATTCCATTGCGGAACTTGAGCCACGCTTGTTCTCGTTCAACTCACCCATGGGCGCTTGCACCACGTGTGATGGCTTGGGCACCACCGAGGTGTTTGACATTGACCGTGTGGTGGCCTTTCCTTCTTTGAGCTTGGCCAGTGGCGCCATCAAAGGCTGGGACCGTCGCAATGGTTTTTATTTCAGCATGCTGGAAAGCTTGGCCAAACATTACGCATTTGATGTGGAAGCTTCCTTCGAATCTTTGCCCGACAACGTTCGTCATGTGATCTTGTGGGGCTCGGGCGAAGAAGACATCAAGTTCAGTTACATCGTGGAGTCGGGTGCGTCACAAGGCAAACGCGTCAGCAAGAAGCATCCTTTTGAGGGCATCATCCCCAACCTCACGCGACGTTTTAAAGAAACCGATTCAAGTGTGGTGCGCGAAGACTTGGCGCGCATGCGCAGTCACCATGCTTGTTCAGATTGCAAGGGCACACGCTTGCGCCGCGAAGCCCGTCATGTGCGCGTAGGCGAGGGCGATCAAGCGCGCGCCATTTACGAAGTGAACCATGTCACCTTGGGTGAAGCCCAAACGTATTTCCAAAGCTTGAAGCTGCGTGGCGCCAAAGCCGAAATTGCCGACAAAGTGGTGCGCGAAATTGGCTCGCGCTTAAAGTTCTTGAACGACGTTGGCTTGAACTATTTGAGCCTCGACCGCAGTGCCGACACCCTGTCGGGCGGCGAAGCCCAACGCATTCGCTTGGCCAGCCAAATTGGTTCTGGCCTTACCGGCGTGATGTATGTGCTCGATGAACCCAGTATTGGTTTGCATCAACGCGACAACGACCGCCTCATTGGCACACTCCAACATTTGCGTGACATTGGCAACAGCGTGCTGGTGGTAGAACACGACGAAGACATGATCCGCATTGCCGACCATGTGATCGACATGGGCCCAGGCGCAGGCGTGCATGGCGGCCGCGTGATGGCGCAGGGCACTTGCGCAGACATTTTGTTGGCACCCGATTCTTTGACAGGGCAATATTTGTCTGGCCGCAAAGCCATTGAAGTGCCTGCCCAGCGTCACGCGCCCGGCAAAGACTTCATCGAAATCATTGGCGCCACAGGCCACAACTTGAAAGATGTGCGCGTTGCATTTCCGGTGGGCTTGCTCACTTGCGTTACAGGTGTGTCGGGTTCTGGCAAGTCAACACTGGTCAACGAAACTTTGTACACCGCGGCAGCGCGCAGCATTCACCGTGCGCATGATGAACCTGCCGCACACGAAGACATTTTGGGTCTGTACCACTTTGACAAAGTGATCAACGTGGACCAGTCGCCGATTGGCCGCACACCCCGCAGCAACCCCGCCACTTACACCGGCTTGTTCACCCACATTCGCGATTTGATGACGGAAGTGCCTGCTGCACGCGAACGCGGTTATGGCCCGGGCCGCTTCAGCTTCAACGTCAATGCCTCCAATGGCGGCGGCCGCTGCGAAGCGTGTCAAGGCGACGGCATGGTCAAGGTGGAAATGCATTTCTTGCCCGACGTGTATGTGCCTTGCGACGTGTGTCACGGCCAACGCTACAACCGCGAAACTTTGGAAATTTTGTACAAAGGCAAGAACATTGCCCAAGTGCTCGACATGACGGTTGAAGCGGCATACGAATTCTTCAGCGCCGTGCCCGCCATTGCGCGCAAGCTGCAAACTTTGCTCGATGTGGGTTTGAGCTACATCCGCTTAGGGCAAGCGGCTACCACCTTGTCGGGTGGTGAAGCGCAGCGTGTGAAGTTGGCACTCGAATTGTCCAAGCGCGACACCGGCCGCACTTTGTACATCTTGGATGAGCCCACCACAGGTTTGCACTTTGCCGACATTGCATTGCTGCTGAAAGTGTTGCACCAACTGCGCGACGCTGGCAACACCATCGTGGTGATTGAGCACAACTTGGATGTGATCAAAACCGCCGATTGGTTGATTGACATGGGCCCTGAAGGCGGCTCCGGTGGTGGTACGGTTGTGGGTATTGGCACGCCCGAAACTCTGGCAGAGAATCCAGACAGTTTCACAGGTCGTTACTTAAAGCGATTGCTCCAAAAATAAAGCGCCCTGCACGCGGCTAGGCGTGAGGACGCTGAATGCCCTTGGATGTAACCCGAAGCCGCTTAGCCTTGCGCTGCGGCCTTTAAGACATCCCGTGTCCGCATGGCTTCTTTGCGCGCGGCTTGCGCAAAGTCATCACCCGATGACGCATACAAAATGGCACGTGATGAATTCACAATGACCGCACCCGTGGTGGCGCCATGGCTTTGGCGGTAACCCGCTTTGATGGTGGCCACCGCATCGCCACCTTGCGCACCCACACCTGGAATGAGCAAAGGCAAGGTGGGCGCCAAGCTGCGCACACGTTCAATTTCTGCAGGGTAAGTGGCGCCCACCACCAAGCCCAATTGACCGTTCAAATTCCAAGGGCCTTGCGCAAGCTTGGCAATGTGTTCGTACATCAGCGGCTGGCCTTCTACAGAAGCCAAACGTTGGTTCTGCAAATCATCGCCGCCAGGGTTGGACGTGCGGCACAACAAGAACGCGCCTTTGCCGTGGTATTTCAAATAAGGCTGCACAGAGTCAAAGCCCATGAAGGGCGACAAGGTGACCGCGTCGGCACCATAGCGCTCAAAGGCTTCTTTGGCGTATTGCTCGGCAGTCGAGCCAATGTCGCCGCGTTTGGCATCCAAAATGACAGGTACATGCGGCGCATTGCGGCGCATGTGTTCCATCAGTTTTTCCAATTGGTCTTCGGCGCGGTAGGCCGCAAAGTACGCAATTTGGGGCTTGAACGAAATGGCCAAATCGGCCGTGGCATCGACAATCTGCGCGCAAAAATCAAAGATCTTGCTGGCGTCGCCCTTCATGCCCGCAGGGAATTTGCTGGGTTCGGGGTCCAAGCCCACACACAACAGGGAGCCGTTTTGGCGCTCGGCGCCTTGCAGTTGTTCTAAGAAGGTCATGCCCTGATTTTAAAGGCTTCAAACGACCGGCCTCAAGCAGACGGCCCCAGATAAAGCAATGCCAGCCGTTTGCCTCTAAGATCGCCCCATGCACTCACTCACCACGCGCCAATGGCTGGTCTTGGCACTTCTCACCGTTGTCTGGGGCCTGAACTGGCCCATCATGAAAATGGGTGTGACGGGCTTTCCACCCCTCACTTTTCGTTTCATCTGCTTGCTGATTGGCACCCCGGTGCTGGGCCTGGGCCTGTGGGCCATGAAAGTGCCTTTCCAAATTCCAAGGCGCTATTGGCGTGAACTCTTGGTGCTGGCCATTTTCAACATGTTCATTTGGCATGCCTTGATCATTTTGGCTGTGCAGTATTTGTCCAGCGGCCGTTCGGCCATTTTGGGATACACCATGCCCATTTTTTCTGCGCTCATTGGCGCTTGGGTGTTCAAGAATCAATTGGCGCAACGCGCATGGGGCGGTGTTGCAGCTGCGGCATTGGGCGTGGTCTTGCTGCTTTGGCACGAGTTGTCCAACCTGTCAGGCAAGCCCATTGGCGTGGTGTTGGCCCTAGTGGCTGCCAGCACTTGGGCCTTGGGCACGCAATTGCTCCGCCGCACCAGCATCCCCTTGCCCACACTCACTTTGTCTTTTTGGATGACGGCCATGACCACCGTGGTGATGGGCCTCTTGTCGTTTGCGTTTGAGTTCGATCGCTGGCAAGAACCGAGCGCCACGCACTGGGCCTCCATTGTGTACAACGCCGTGTTGGTCTTTGGCTTTGCCCATGCCGCTTGGTTTTACTTGGCCCGCAGTTTGCCGCCCGTGGCCTCCACCTTGAGTGTGATGATGATTCCCATCTTGGGCGTGTTCAGTGGCGCTTGGGCTTTGAATGAAACCCTGCATTGGCAAGACTGGGCCGCCATGGGTTTGATGGTGGTGTCGATTGCCAGCGTGCTGTGGCCAGCCAAGCCCGCGCCAGCGCAGGACTGATTAAGACTGCACCAGGCTGGCAGCCAGGCACAAATCGGCCCAAGCCTTGGCCTTGTCTGCTTGATTGCGCAGCAAATAGGCTGGCGGATAAGTGACCACCACAGGCACGCCAAGGAAACTTTGCACTTCTGCGCGCAATTTGCCTAAGGGCTCGGTGCTTTGCAGCAAAGCCAAGGCTGCCGTTCGGCCCATTGCCAAAATCACTTTGGGCTGCACCAAGGCCACTTGCCGGGCCAAGTAAGACGCGCAATGCGACACCTCAACTTGGCTGGCGCTGCGGCCAACAGGCGTGCGGCATTTGAGGGCATGCGTAATGTAAACGTCAGCGCGCGTCAGACTCAAAGCCTTCAACATGTTGTCTAGCAGTTGACCTGCGGGACCGGCAAAGCTGGCCCCTGCTTTGTCTTCATCTTCGCCAGGCGCATCGCCCACCACTATCCAGTCAGCGGTGGCAGGACCTTCTCCCGGAATGGCTTGTTGACGGCCTTGGCTTAAGCCGCACCCCGTACACGACGACACCGCTGTTTGCAGGGCCGCCCAATCCATCTGCGCAATGCCTTCGGGCAATGCCGAAATGTCCACCACGGGCACCGTGACCATTTTGGGTGGTGGCGTTGTGGACCGAACAGGCGCTGCAGCAGACGCAGGCGCGGACACAGGTGCAGCAACTGCTGATGAGGCAGGTGCAGTGACAGGTGCACTTGCAGGTGTCTGTACAGCTTCTTCTGCAAGGGCTGTGGCCTGAGGCTTTGACTTGGGCATCCACACACGCACACCCATCTCGGCCAGCATCGCGCGTTGGCGATCGTCCAATTCAAAACGGGTGTCGATGTCAATGTGGTCGGTCATTGGGTAGAGTTTAGTGCCATGCGCATCACCACGGCAGCTTCGCGGCTGCTTCTGCCCACAGGGTAGTAGTCTTTTCGCAATCCCACTTGTTCAAAGCCAAAGGCTTGATAGAGCTTGAGCGCGCGCGCATTGCTTTCGCGAACCTCCAACCACAAACTGCTGGCCTGATGCGCTTGCGACCACAAACTCAAAGATTGCAGCAAACAACGCGCCCAACCTTGGCGCTGAAACGTGGGTGCCACGGTGATGTTCAGCAAGTGCACTTCATCGAGCACTTGCATGGCCACGAAGTAGCCCACCCATTGATCGCCGGCCTTCAAGCCCTGTGCCAAATTGCCGGCTTTGAAGGCGTCTCTGAAATTGCCCAATGTCCAAGGATGAGAATAAGCCAACTTCTCCACAGCCACCAAGGCCTCCACATCGGCCTCTGTCAAGGTGGTCAACGCCACCGTGAGTTGCTCGGTTTCAAGTGTTTGGCCCAGGGTCAGCGCCGTCATGGCCCCTCCGGCGCAAGCCCTGCCAATTTGGCCGCCTTGATGGCTTCACGCTCGACGGTGGTTTGGGCAACTTTGTCACGGATGTAAAGCGGCTGCACACCTTCAGGGTCAACCGCTTTGCCTGCAGCCCAAAGTGCAGGCGCCAAACGCAGCAAAGCCAAAGCATGGGGCACGGCGGGCACGCACACCACAGGTGTATCGCTGCGCTTTGCCAAGGCTTCAGAAAAAGCGTCTGGGTAAACTTCAAAACCATTGCCTGCCAAGACACCCGACACCTCATGCGCGGTGATCAGGGCTTGCGCTACTTGCGCCGGCGGTCCTACTTGCAAAGGGACTGTGGCGTGCCACTGCGTACTGTCGGCGTGCCACGCATAGGCACCGCCATAGACCTCGCCCATGCGGGCATCCATCACCACACTGACTTGCGATGTGAGCGCTGTTGACAAACTGGCGCGGGCATCTTCGGCCACCGCCATCAAGGTATCGACGGGTATCACTTTCAGTTTGGCCCCCATGGCCAAACCTTGCGCCACTGAACAGGCGGTTCGAAGGCCTGTGAACGACCCAGGCCCATGACCGATGACCAACGCACTGAGGTCAGACAGGCGAAGTTGCGCTTGCGCCAGCAAGTTGTGAATGCTGGGAATCAATTGTGCTGACGCGTTGGCGCCGCCTTGCGTGTGCAGGTGCCACGTTTGATCGCCCACCCCTAGCGCCACCGACATCATGTCAGTGCTGGTTTCAAACGCTAAAAATTTCAAAGGATGCGGCATGAAAGTTCAGGTCGATTGTTTCACCAAAGCTTGGCGTACACCAAACAAAATGCCACCAGTGACCAAGGCCAAACCAGCCCACAAATTCCAAGACAAGGGCTCACCCAAAAACACCACGGCGCCCAGAGCCGACAAACCCGGGACCAAGGCTGTGATCATGGTGGATTTAACCGGCCCATAAGCGCGAATCATTTGTGTGAAGGTGATGCCCGAAATCACCACCGAGCCCACGCCTTGAAAGACCGCTTGAAACACGATCTCCGACCAAGAGGCTTGCGCCATGTGGCTTGGCAACACATCCAAACTCACCAACACCGCGTAGCCTGGCACAAAGCAGACCAAGGCAAACGCCGTGATGGCCATGGTGGCACGCACGGCATCTAAACCATAGCGGCGCACCGTGACGCTGTAGGCCGACCAACAAAACGCGGCCGTCATGAACAGCACGTCGCCAATCCACACTTCGCCTCCCTCAAAGGCCTTGAGCAAGCTCATGCCACCCACCAACACATCACCGCACACAATCATGAGCAAACCGATGGCGCGGTTCAAGCCAATTTGCTCGCGCAAAAAGAGCCACATCAACAGCGTGGTCCACAGAGGCAAGCTGCCAGGCATCAACACCGAGGCGTGCCCTGCAGGTGCGTAAAAGAAACCGATGTACGCCAACACGGCATACAAAAATCCGCCAAAAAATCCGGCTTGAACGGTGATGCGCAAGGGCAAAGGTGACAAGCCCAACAAAGAGCCCACCTTATGACCGCTTTGACGTTCAGCGCGCATCAACCACCAAGCCCAAGGCAACAAGATGCTGCTGGCGCCGATGATGCGCGCACAGGCAATGTCCAGGGGCAACAAAACATGCGATGCCGAGGCGCGCGCCACAATGATGAAAGACGTCCAAATCAGGACCGTGATGACAGCAGCCAGACGGCCAACAGTTTGGGAAGAAAAAGCCATGTCCCAATGATACGTCCTGCTTGGGCCTTTCAAATTGAATGCACGCCTGCCTTTGACAGAGCCGGCTAGACTTCAGGGATGCGCAAGTTCTTTTCTTTCTGGGTTGACCCATCGACGAGTGGCCGCTCCATGGGGTGTGTTTTGGCCTGTGTCTGCCTGTGCCTAACGGCTGCCGCCAAACCCAACAGCCCACCCGCTGCCAAAGACAGCTTGCCACCCAGTGTCAGTGTTGCTTTGAAGCAAGCCAACATTCCCCGCGAAGCCATCAGCATCTTGGTCAGGCCCGTTCAGGCCACACCCGATGCACCCTTGCCCATGGCCCGTCTCAGCCATCGCGCCAGCGCAGAGATGAACCCCGCGTCCGTCATGAAGTTGATCACCACCTCAGCGGCTTTGTCGATGCTGGGCCCCGACTTCACTTGGCGCAACCGTGTCTTCATCGACGGCCCGGTCAAAGACAATGTGCTGCAAGGCAACCTCTACCTCAAGGGCAGCGGCGATCCCAAACTGGTGGTCGAGCGCTTGCAAGCTTTGATCGAAGCCATCCAACAAAAAGGGTTGCGCGAGATTCGAGGGGACATCATTTTGGATGGCAGCGTGTTTGACTTGCCTGCACGCAACCCGGCCAGTTTCGATGACGAACCTTTGCGGCCTTACAACGTGGCCCCTCAAGGCTTGTTGCTGAACTTCAATGCGTTGCTGTTCAAATTCACACCGAACCCTGCGCGCGGTGAAGTTCAGATCGACAGCGAGCCACCCCTGCGCAACTTGCAATGGTCGACAACGGTGCCCTTGTCGCAAGCGCCCTGTCAAGATTGGCGCACGCAACTCAAGGCTGACTTCTCCAACCCCGACTTCGTTCGTTTTAACGGCACTTACCCTGTCGCTTGTGGCGAACAAAAATGGCCCGTGGCTTATGTTCAACCCCAAAGTTTTGCGCCGCGCATGGTCCACGCCTTGTGGCAACAAGCAGGAGGCAAACTGGTGGGCCAAGTGCGCGATGGCATCACACCTGCCCGCGCCAGCCTTTGGCTTGAGGCGCCCTCCTTGCCCTTGTCCGACATCGTGGCCGACATCAACAAGTTTTCGAACAACGTGATGGCGCAGCAGCTTTTCTTAAGTTTGTCGAGCCAACAAAGGCCTGGTCAATTTGAATCTTCGCGCGCCATGGTCTTGCAGTGGTGGCGACAGAACTTGAAAGATCATGCACTGCCTGTGCTGGAAAATGGTTCTGGCTTGTCTCGCGAGGAACGCAGCAACGCACAAGCGCTGGGTGCCTTGCTGCAGTCGGGTCTGCACAGTTCATACGCCAGTGCGCTGCAAAACTCATTGGCCATTGCAGGTGTGGATGGCACCGTGGCGCGCTTGAAAGATCGCTTGCCCCAGTCTGTTGCGATTGGCAGAGCCCAGCTTAAATCTGGCAGCCTGCGCGATGTGGCGTCATTGGCAGGCTATGTGGAGGGTCTCAGTGGCCAACGCTATGTGTTGGTGGTGATCGTGAACCACCCCAATGCGAATGCGGCGCGCCCCGCTTTGGACAAACTTCTGGAGTGGGTGGTCAAGGATGACAAAAAGTCATAGCCCACTGGTACTTACCCCATCACCTCCTCCTGCACCTCTGCTTAAGATCATCTGAAAAGAACGGGCGTTCTTTTTTTTAATACGTCTCAGAGACAAGCAAAGAGGTGAACGATGACATCCAAGAAATGGAAAATAGCACTGCTCAGCACGGCAGTGGTTGCCTTGCTGGCCGCATGCGGCGGCGGGGGCGGTGACCAAACCAGCCGGCTGGCGGGCATTTCATCTGTCAAAGTCATGGGCGACAGCCTGGCAGACAGTGGAGTGTTCAAAGGCATTCCCACCAATGGCCGTATTTTCTCGGTACAAGACAGCCCCAGCGAACCCAATACCGTCTGGACCGAGCGCATTGCAGCGCTCTTGGGCACACCCCAGTTGTGTAACTTCTTCAAGTACACCGGCGCTGCAGCATCACCTTTTGCTGTGGTGCCTGGTTGCACCAGCTATGCAGTGGGCGGCGGACGCATCAACAACATCAACCCCCAAACTGGCGCGGGTGCATCACCTTTCTCCATCACTTACCAATTGCAAGTGGCCAGTTCTGCCGGCAATTACAGCAGCTCTGATTTGTTGCTGATTGATGGCGGCGGCAATGACGCTGCCGATTTGGTGGGTGCTTATCTGGGTGCCGCCAAAGATGGTGGCGCTAGCTTTGCAGCCATGGCCGGCACGCTCATTCCTGCCACCACACTCGGCCCCATGTTGGCTGGTGGTCAAGCTGGCATGGCCCAAGTGGGCGGCACCTACATGGTGGCCTTGGCCGATAAGTTTTACAACAGCATCAAAGCCAACGCATTGGACAAGGGCGCTCAACGCGTTGCGGTGCTTAACATGCCCGGCATCACCAACACGCCTCGCTTCCAAATGGTGCTGAGTGGCATTGCTGCCGCCTATGGTGGTGGTGCCACTGGTGCTGGTGCACGTGCTCAGTCAGAAGCTCTGTTCAAGTCTTGGATCGAAGCCTTCAACTCACGCTTGGCAACTTTGGTGGCCAACGACAAACGCGTGGTGTTGGTTGATTTCTACACAGCCTTCAATGACCAAGTGGCCAACCCTGCGCAGTACGGTCTGACCAATGTCACCACGCCCGCGTGTCCTATCACTGGTGTAGGCGCAGATGGCTTGCCCACTTACAACTTCCAAACTTGTACAGCGGCGAATTTGTCGGCCATGACACCGCCTGCAGGCGCCACAGGCGGCGCCAACTGGTGGCAAACCTACGCCTTCTCAGATGGCTTCCACCCCACACCCTTGGGCTATCAGTTGCTAAGCCAATTGGTTGCCAAATCATTGGCCACTGCTGGTTGGCTGTAACACGTTGCAAAGGAGAACCCTCATGACTTCAAAATTCTGCTTTGCTCTGTCTGCCTTGGCAGCAGTCGCCTCACTCACGATGTCAAGCAATGCGCTCGCCCAATCGCAGGGCAGCTGGTTGGTTCGCGGTGGCATCATGCAACTGGCGCCCCAAGTCACCAGCGGCAACTTGTCAGCACCTTCTTTGCCAGGCGCGCAATCTGGCGTGAGCAACAGCACACAAATTGCCGGCGGCATCACCTACATGCTCAGCAACAGTGTGGCCATTGACTTGCCTTTGGCATTGCCCTTCAAGCACAACTTGTATGGCGCTGGCACCATCGCTGGCGTAGGCAAAATTGGTGACACCAAAGCCATTCCCGCCACCGTCATGGTGCAGTACCGTTTTGGAGAAGCCAATGGCATGTTCCGCCCCTATTTGGGCTTAGGCGTCACCTATGCCAAGTTTGATGGCGAGCACACCACTGCAGCCTTGTCAGGCCTGACGGGCGGCACGCCCTTAACGCCCACCACCTTGTCGATTCAATCGAAGTTGGCCGCCACCATGCAAGTGGGTGCGTCATACAAAATTGACGAGCGTTGGTTTGTGGATGGGTCCATCACCAAGACGCCCCTCAAGACACGCAACACCTTGTCAACAGGCCAAACTTTGGACATCACTCTCAACCCCATTGGTGTGAGCTTGGGTGTCGGCATGAAGTTTTAATCGCACTCAATGCGCCACAAAAAAACACCCTTCGGGGTGTTTTTTTTGGAAGGTACTCAAGCCGCAGCGCGTTGAATCCGATCGCGCACACCTTCCCACTCGGGTGTGTCTGGCGGCATTTCAATCCATATGGTGCGCACGCCTCGGGCGTCAAAGTCTCTGAGCACACTGAACAGATCATGCGCAGCTTGGTTTGCATCAGCAGGCAGAGCACGCCAAACCAAGCCAGCACCCATCAGTTCATTGGCAGGTTTCTCAACAGACCACAAGGCCAGGTTTTGAGTGTGCGGGCCTAAGGCTGCCAATGCTTTTTGCCAATCGGCTGTCTGCATCAAACGCACCTTGGCCGATGGCGCGTAATGCGACGCCAATGTGCCGGATGCACGCGGCGCCGCAGTAGGCAATGCGTCTGGGTTGTGTAATTTCAAACCGCAAGCTTGTTCGATTTGCGTGCGGCTGATTTGTCCAGGGCGCAACAACACGGGCACACCGCGGGTGCAGTCAACGATGGTGGACTCAATGCCCACATCACATTCACCGCCATCCAAAATCAAAAGTGCATCGCCAAATTCTGCTTGCACATGCGCCGCCGAAGTAGGGCTGACGCGGCCAAACAAGTTGGCACTGGGTGCGGCCACACCCCACACACCTTGGTCTGCACAAGCCTTGAGCACTGCAAGCGCTAAAGGATGGGAGGGGCAACGCAAGCCCACCGAGTTTTGCCCGCCTGCCGCTGCTGCAGCGGTGTCTTGCAGTCGGGGCAAGATGAGGGTGAGAGGGCCTGGCCAAAATTGTGTCATCAGTGCTTGTGCAAACGCAGGCACTTCGCTGACGAAGTTGTTGACAGATGCTGAAGAGGCCACATGAACAATCAAGGGGTGATTGGCGGGCCGGCCTTTGGCTTTGAAAATTTTGGCAACAGCCGTTTCGTTGTTGGCGTCTGCTGCCAAACCATAGACTGTTTCGGTGGGCAAACCCAAGAGCTCACCTGCACACAAAGCGTCAGCCGCTTGTTGCACATGGGCGGGGTTGTTGCCTGAAATGATCATGGGAACGTTGATGAGAAACAGGGATCAAGCAACTTAAAAAGCGTCGATGCCCAAGATGGCCGCCGCCTTCAAGGCCACGTCGCGAACTTGCGCAGGCGAATTGCCTGTAACGTTGAGGTGCCCCATCTTGCGTGCTTTGCGTGCTTCGGTTTTGCCATACAAATGCAAGTGGGTGCCAGGTAAGGCCAGCACGGCAGCCCAATCGGGCAAACGCAGGGTGTTGTTGGCATCAAACCACACATCCCCCAACAAGTTGAGCATGATGGCGGCGCTGTGTTGACGCGGCTGTGTCAAAGGCAAGCCCGCCAAAGTTCGCACTTGCAAATCAAATTGCGATTGATCGCAAGCGTCCAAGGTGTAGTGACCGCTGTTGTGGGGACGGGGCGCCATTTCATTGACCACCATGCTGCCATCTTGCAGCACAAAAAACTCGACGCACAACACGCCAACATAGTTCACGCCTTCAGCAATCGAGCGCGCAGCAGCCACGGCTTGCTGTTGCAAATCTGCGGGCAAATGACCTTCGTAAACTTCCGTGACGGCCAAGATGCCCTCGCGGTGTAAATTGCGTTGCACCGGAAAATTCACCATTTGGCCATCACGGCCACGCGCCACAATGACCGAGCATTCCAATTGCAAGGGCAACATTTTTTCAAGCACGCAGGGCACTTGCTTCAAGTCTTGCCAAGCTGCACGCAAGGCCTCAGCGTCTTTCACACGCACTTGACCTTTGCCGTCGTAGCCCAAGCGCGCAGTTTTCAAAATACCCGGCAGCAAGTTGTGCAGCACAGCGTCTTCCAACTGGGCGGTCGTTTCAATCACGGCATAAGGTGCACAAGGCACGCCACATGAATCGAAGTGCGCCTTTTCGGCAGCGCGGTCTTGCGCAATGGCCACGGCATCCGCACCTGGTGACACGGGTCGCAACTGGGCCAATGCCTGCAGAGCTGGCGCCGGTACGTTTTCAAATTCGGTGGTGATGGCGGCACTGCACGCAGCCAACTGCTGTAGGCCTACGGGGTCGGTGTAGTCGGTTTGAATGTGGCGATGGCTCACACGGCCGGCAGGGCTGTTGGCATCGGGGTCGAGCACAGCCGTGAAATAGCCCATGGTTTGGGCGGCATGCACAAACATGCGGCCCAATTGACCGCCGCCCATCACGCCCAATGTGAGCGGTTCAGCCGCGGCAGAATCCCCCTGGGCAGCACTGCCGCCGGGCAACAAAGAGCCTGAATTTGTCATGCTGTTCACGCAGTGCCCACTGGCGGCAGTGTCATCGCTTGCGCCACGGCGGTCTGATCTTTTCTGAACTGCGCCAGCTTGGCTTGCAAGGCAGCGTCGTGTTGCGCCAGCATGGCTACCGCAAACAAAGCGGCATTGGCCGCGCCTGCTGCGCCAATGGCAAAGGTGGCCACAGGAATGCCTTTGGGCATTTGCACAATGCTGTGCAAAGAATCAACGCCCTGCAAATGCTTGCTAGCCACTGGCACACCCAAGACGGGCACCACGGTCTTTGCCGCCAACATGCCTGGCAAGTGCGCCGCGCCACCCGCCCCAGCAATGATGGCCATCAAGCCGCGTTCCAGCGCAGTTTCGGCATAAGTGAACATTTCATCGGGCATTCTGTGCGCCGAGACCACTTTGGCTTCGTGATCGATGCCAAACTGTTGGAGAATCTGGACTGCGTGCTGCATCGTGTCCCAGTCGGAACTGGAACCCATGACCACGCCGATGCGTGTTTTGGCTTTGGATGCGGTAGATGTCATGTTTGGCTTTGCTGAAGCGTCAAGACGCAGTCGTTGAAAATTGAACAATTGTCTCAGCTGAGCCTTCAATCTCAGCTGAATCCTTGAATTTTAAGGTTTAGCCCCAAGGTCTGGTAAATATGATCGATGTCACCGTAGAAACTTTTGAAGCCGAGGTCATTGCCGCCTCCATGACCACCCCTGTTTTGGTGGACTTTTGGGCCCCTTGGTGCGGCCCTTGCAAAACCTTGGGCCCACTCTTGGAAAAAATGGAAGACGCCTATGGCGGCCGCTTCAAACTGGTCAAAATCGACTCCGACCAAGAACAACAACTGGCCGCCGCCTTTGGCATTCGCAGCATCCCCACCTGCGTGATGCTGAAAAACGGCCAACCCGTCGACGGCTTTATGGGCGCCGTGCCCGAAGGCAAGCTGCGCGAATTCCTCGACAAGCACGTCCCCGGCGAGAACGAAGTCTTGGCCGAAGCCGAAGTGCAAGAAGCGGAAGCCTTGTTGGAGTCGGGCGACTTGGAAACTGCCCAAAGCAAGTTGCTCGAAGCCTTAGAAGCCAACCCCGAAAACGACGACGCCCGATTTGACCTCGTTAAGCTGCTGATCAGCATGGGCCAACTCGACACGGCAGGTACGGTGCTCCAACCCTGCTTGTCGCAAATACCGCTCAAAATGCGCTTTGAAGCATTGAAGCAATGGCTCGACGCATTGAACTTCGTCACCACCGACCCCATGGGCCAATGGCCCCTGGAAAAGTTTGACGAATTGATCGCCGCCAACAAGCGCGACTTCGACGCACGCTTTGCGAAAGCCCGCGTGCTGTTGGCCAGCGACGACTGGACGGGCGCCATGGACGAGCTCTTAGAGATCATCATGCGCGACAAAAAATGGAACGACGAAGCACCGCGCAAAACCATGGTGGGCTTGCTGGAGTTGCTCACCCCAGTGATCCCCAAAGGCGGTGCCGATCACACGGGCAAATCGGCTGGCGGCATTGAACTGATGGGCAAGAGTGCGGTGCAAGAAGACCCTCAAGCGGCCATGGTGTCGAGCTATCGCCGCAAGCTCAGCATGATGCTGAACTGATTCTGTGTAAGCTCAGCGGGTTGCGCCCGCTTGAGACTCTATCAAGCCGTGCATGCTGCGAAGCATGCCGGCCATCATCAAGACCTCACCGACCACGAACATAGGACCCACCAACAGGCCCACCACATCGTCGACAAACGCGGGTTTGCGACCTTCAAAAATGTGGCCCACAAACTGAATGATCCAACCGATCACAAACACGGCTAAACCTGGAAACCAGGCGGCATCCCAAAGCGCACCGAGGCCCCAACCTGTGGCGGCCTCGGGGGTGTGGGCCAAGGCAATCAAAGCACCGTTGACGGCGCTGGTGGCCAAGCCCAACAACAAGTTGCCGCGGGTGAGATACCACGCTGTTGAAAGCACCCACAGCACCGCCGCCAAGCTGATGATGTTGCCGCCCATGTCGAAGGACACCAGTGACAGCAACATGCCAATCGACAACACGATCAAAGGAATGCCCACCAGATGCGTGACGATGTTGCGACGATCACGGTGATAGTGCGCGTACTGCACCATGAGTTCGGGGGCCGAGCGAAACAAACTGATCATGAAAGTCACTCCAACATTGAGTGCGCTGGCGAATTAACGCGTCAATCGCTGCAGCGCTTCTTCGTATTTTGCCGAGGTCTTTTCAATCACATCACGGGGTAAACGAGGGGCTGGCGGGGTTTTGTCCCAGGGCTTGCCATTGACCAAGGTGCTCTCGAGCCAGTCGCGCAAATACTGCTTGTCGTAGCTGGGAGGGTTCACACCCTCCATGTAGCTTTCAGCAGGCCAGTAGCGAGATGAATCGGGCGTGAGCACCTCGTCCATCAAGACCAAGGTGCCATCGGCGTCCAAACCAAATTCAAATTTGGTGTCGGCAATGATGATGCCCTTTTGGGCCGCAATGTCGCTGGCCGCTTTGTAGATGGCAATGCTGATGTCTTTGATGCGTGTGGCCAAATCGAGGCCAATCATCTCGACCGTTTTTTCAAAGGTGATGTTTTCGTCGTGATCGCCCACGGCGGCTTTGGCAGCCGGCGTGTAAATGGGCTCGGGCAACTTGCTGGCATTTTTCAAACCAGCAGGCAACTTCACGCCGCAAACTTGCTGGCCCTCTTGGTATTCTTTCCAGCCACTGCCCGCCAAATAACCGCGCACCACGGCTTCAACCGGAATGGGTTTCAGGCGCTTGACCAGCATGGAGCGGCCTTTGACTTGAGGCATTTCAGCTGCACTGACCACGCTTTCGGGGGCATCCCCTGTGAGGTGAATGGGACACAAGTTCAAGCCATTGGGGCCCAACTTGTCAAACCAATACAAAGCCATTTGCGTCAGCAAGACGCCTTTGCCTGGAATGGGCTCACCCATGATGACGTCGAAGGCGCTGATGCGGTCGGAGGCCACCATCAGGATGCGGTCGGTGCCTACAGCATAGTTGTCACGCACCTTGCCGCGAGCGAGCAAGGTGAGGGATGTCAAAGCGGAAGTGTGCAAAGCGGAATTGTGGATGGCAGCAGTGTTCATGTTGCTGCGATTATCCCGCCAATTTCAGTGAACGACTTGCGCCAACTCACCTTTTGCGTACTGCGCCGCCACCACTTGCAAGCTGTGGCCTTTGATTTTGGACGCTTGGCCTTCACAGCCAAACTCGATGTAGCGCTGCTTGCAAATTTGTTTGGCCGCTTCACGGGCTGGCTTGAGCCATTCGCGGGGGTCAAACTTCTCGGGGTTTTGCACCATGAACTTGCGGACCGCTGCGGTCATGGCCAAACGGATGTCGGTGTCGATGTTGACTTTGCGAACGCCAAACTTGATGGCCTTTTGAATTTCTTCCACGGGCACGCCGTAGGTTTCTTTCATGTTGCCGCCAAATTCACGAATGATGGCCAACAAGTCTTGGGGCACGCTGGACGAGCCGTGCATCACCAAATGGGTGTTGGGGATGCGCTTGTGAATGGCTTGGATGCGGTCAATCGCCAAGATGTCGCCCGTGGGCTTGCGGGTGAACTTGTAGGCGCCGTGGCTGGTGCCGATGGCAATGGCCAAGGCATCGAGCTGGGTGCGCTTCACAAAGTCAGCCGCCTGTTCAGGATCGGTCAGGAGCTGTTCGCGGGTCATCACGGCGTCGGTACCGTGGCCGTCTTCTTTGTCACCTTGCATGGTTTCCAAAGAACCCAAGCAGCCCAATTCACCCTCCACGGTGATACCCAGCTTGTGGGCCATGGCCACCACTTTTTGGGTCACTTCCAGGTTGTATTCGTAACTGGCAATGGTTTTGCCATCAGCTTCCAAGCTGCCATCCATCATGACGGAGCTGAAACCCAAATTGATGGCGCCTTGGCACACATCGGGGCTTTGACCGTGGTCTTGGTGCATCACCACCGGAATTTCAGGATAAGTCTCGACAGCGGCTTGAATCAACAACTTCAAGAAACCTTCACCGGCATATTTGCGGGCACCAGCGGAGGCTTGCATGATGACGGGGGCGCCAGTCTCTTTGGCCGCCTCCATGATGGCCTGAACTTGTTCCAGGTTGTTGACGTTGAAAGCTGGAATGCCGTAGCCGTTGGCGGCCGCATGGTCCAGCAGCTCGCGCATTGAAACGAGTGCCATGGTGAAATCCCAAAGTTAAAAAATCTTTTGCAAGCAACCAGGTTGCGACGCCGCCAAGATGATGAACTTCATTTGGCGACATGTAACCGGCTTGTAACTGGCAAGGATTTTAGCAACTGGAAGCCTTGTTGACCGTTTTTTTAGCAAGTCAGACTATGATTTCGGCCATGTTCAAAGACCGCCCCCTTTTTTCAAGCCTTCACTCGCAAGCGTCCTGGCGGCCCGATGCGGTGATGAGTTTGATCGGCCTGTTGATCCTGCTGGCGTGGGACTTCTCAGGCGGTGACATGCAAATGGCGAAGTGGTGGGGAGAGTCGACCGGTTTTGCGCTGCGCGACAACTGGTGGATGGTCAAGGTGATGCACGAAGGCATGCGCAATGCCGGCTGGGTGCTGTTGCTGGCCTTGGTGGTCGGAATTTGGCGGCCCTGGGGCAGCTTGCGCCATTTGGCCACCGGCGAGCGAGCTGGCCTGTTTTTATCGGTGGTGTGCGCCCTTTTGGCAGTGACGCTGATCAAAGGCATCAGCAAAACCAGCTGCCCATGGGACCTGCAAGTGTTTGGCGGCACGGCCAGTTACATCTCCCACTGGAATGTGTTTGAAGTGGATGGCGGCGGTGGACATTGCTTTCCTGCAGGTCATGCCTCAACTGGATTTGCCTTCATGGCCGCCTACTTTGGCCTGCGCCAAAGTGGCGCGCCAAGTGCCCGCACATGGCTGGCTTGCGCCCTGTTGGCTGGCTTGGTCCTGGGCCTGTCTCAGCAAATGCGCGGCGCCCACTTCATGAGCCACACCCTCTGGACCGCTTGGCTAAGCTGGTCCGTGGGCTGGCTGAGCCATGGGTTGTTCAGTCGCTTGCGCGGCAAATCTTGAGCATGTTGGTGCCGCCTGGCGCGCCCATGGGCTCGCCGCAGGTGATGGCATAAATGTCACCGCCCGACACAATGCCGCGGCTCTTCAAATGATTTTCAGCCTGAACCAAGGCGGTATCGCGATCGGCACTGGTGTCCATCAACAAGGGGCGCACATTGCGGTACAGCGCCATTTTGCGCTGTGAAGACAATTTGGTGGTCACCGCATAAATGGGAATGTTAACGCGGTGACGGCTCATCCACAAAGCAGTAGAGCCTGAATCGGTGAGCGCCACAATGGCTTTGGCATTGAGGTGGTGCGCCGTGAACAAAGCGCCCATGGCAATAGACTGGTCAATGCGGCTGAAGGTTTGGCCACTGAAGTCACCATCGAGTTCAAACTCTTCAGCATTTTCTGCCGCCAAACAGATCTTGGCCATTTCTTCCACAGTTTCGAGCGGGTACTTTCCGGCGGCTGTTTCTGCGCTCAGCATGACGGCATCGGTGCCATCCAGCACCGCATTGGCCACGTCACTCACCTCGGCGCGTGTGGGCACGGGGTTGGTGATCATGCTCTCCATCATTTGCGTGGCCGTGATCACGACTTTGTCGTGCTGACGCGCCAGCTTGATCATGCGTTTTTGCAAAGCCGGCACCACGGCGTTGCCGACCTCAACGGCCAAGTCGCCACGGGCCACCATGATGCCGTCGCTGGCCAGCAAAATTTCTTCCAAACGAGGGATGGCTTCTGCGCGTTCAATCTTGGCAATCAAGCCAGGCTTGTGGTTGTATTCGGCAGCCGCCACATTGGCCAACTGACGGGCCATTTCCATGTCGGTGGCGTTTTTGGGGAAACTCACCGCCACGTAGTCGGCTTGGAAGCTCATCGCTGTTTTGATGTCTTCCATGTCTTTGCCGGTGAGGGCAGGCGCCGTTAAGCCGCCACCTTGTTTGTTGATGCCTTTGTTGTTGGACAACTCACCGCCCAACTTGACGGTGGTGTGCACTTGCTCGCCCTTCACCGAATCGACGGTGAGCACAATCAAGCCATCGTTGAGCAACAACACATCGCCAGCCTTCACATCGCGGGGCAGTTCTTTGTAGTCCAAGCCGACACCTGACAAATCACCAAGTTCGGTGCGCGATGCGTCCAGCACAAACTTGGCGCCGGGCTCGAGCATCACTTTGCCTTCTGCAAACTTGCCAACGCGAATTTTGGGGCCTTGCAAATCGGCCATGATGGCCACTTCGCGACCTGCGCGTGCAGCAGCTTCGCGAACCAAACGCGCACGGTCAATGTGGTCTTGCGCTTTGCCGTGGCTGAAGTTCAAACGAACCACATTCACACCCGCCCGAATCATGGCTTCGAGCAATGCGGGTTCGCTGGATGCAGGGCCTAAGGTGGCAACAATTTTGGTAGCGCGACTGGGCATGAGGACTTGTCTCCGGTGTAATTTAATTTCAATTTTCCCACGGAATTGGTTACATGCGGAGAACAAATGATCAGTTCTCGGCCTTGATGCCTGCTTTTTCAACCACCCGCGCCCAACGACTCAGTTCGTTCTTGGCCAAGTCACCCATGCGCTCGGGCTTGCCGCCCACAACGACCATGCCTTGCTTGTTCATGGTTTCTTTCACATCGGGCAATTGCAACAAGCTGTTGAAATCGGCGTTGAGTTTGGCCACCACGTCCGCGGGTGTGGCCGCGGGGACGAACACCCCGTACCAAGTTTCAACCACACCATTGGCCACGCCCAATTCTTTCAAGGTGGGCACGTTGGGAAATGCGGGTGAACGTTCAGCACTCATCAAGGCCAGCATGCGCAGTGAGCCGTTTTGCAAATGGGGGGCCGCTGTCTGCAGGGCCACAATGCTGGCATCCACATGGCCGCCCATCAAATCGGTCAGTGCGCCCGCAGTGCCTTTGTAGGGCACGTGCAACAGCTTGATGTTGGTTTCTTGGGCCATCAACTCCATGGCCAAGTGTTGCGGCGAACCTGTTCCAGGTGATGAGTAATTCAACACACCGGGTTGTTTCTTTGCGCTGTCTTGAAATTCTTTGAAATCTTTGAAGGGCGATTTGGCAGACGTTGCCACACCCAACGCACTGGTGCCCAACAAAATCACGGGTGAGAATGCTTGTTGTGGATTGAAGGGAAGTTTGGGCATCAAGGCTGGGAAGGTTCCGTGAGCCGTGGCCGTCACCAGCACCGTCAACCCATTGGGCGCAGCCTTGGCGGCCACACCTGTGCCAATCGAGCCACTGGCACCAGCTTTGTTGTCGGTGACCACCGATACTTTCCACTTGTCAGCCAACTTGGGACCGAGCAGTCGCGCCAACAGGTCGGCACCTGTGCCAGTTGTGAAGGGCACCAACAAGGTGACGGGACCTGAAGGATACGCATTGCTTGCGTTTTGCGCGCTGACTTGGGTGCTCCACAAAGTGCTGCACAAAGCCAGGGCCGCGCAACACAAAGTCCCTCGGCGAGTGAAGGCAGAAGCTTGGGCGATGAGGTGAGACATGCTGAATTTCTTTCAATGAGTTTGCTTGGGCAGTTTGCTTTTCCAAACATTCCAAGGACGCTCAACTTGACCCGCATTGGTCTCTGCAGAGTTGCGCGCTTCGTCTTCCGACAAATACACAGGCTCGCCCAATCCCATGCCAAAACTCATGCGCATGGCTTCGGCTTGCAGTTTGGCATTGCCTTCTGTGTAATAGGCTCGGAACACGGCCAGTTGAATGGAGTTGGCCACCACCACGTTGCCATGTCCGCGCAACAAGGCCACGGTGTTGTTGCCCAAGGTATCGGCCAAGGACTCACCAATGCTTTGGTTGCGAATCAACATGTCCGATGTTTCGCCCAACGTGTTGCGAATTTCAAAGGTCGGCACATTGCTGCCCAAGAAGCCACTCATGTGGCAAATGGGTCGCAGTCGCGCACCAGTAACGCCAAAGGGAATGATGGCAGGCGAATGGCTGTGCACCACCGAATTGACATCCGGACGTTTTTTGAAAATCGCACTGTGAATGAAGCGCTCCAAATAAGACTTGCGACCCTGCGCATCATGCACATCGCCGTTCAAGTCGCACTCCACAATGTCTTGCGCCGTCACAGAGGCGGGCGCCATGCTTCGGGCAATGAAAAAGCGCTCAGGGTTGTCAGGATGGCGCACGCTGATGTGACCAAAGCCATCGAAAACGCCTTCGTTGGCCAATATTTGGTTGGCAATGGCCAAGTCTTCTTTCAGTTGGGAGATAGATGTGCTCATGTCGATTTTGCTCAGGCAGGTGAATTTATTTGGTTAAAAAAAGCCGTGTCCAATGTTGGTTCCACTTTTCAGCCTCGTCCACCACAATGCCAGGATCGGTGAGGACGTAATTGAAATTGTTCAAATTGGATTTCACTTTTTGATTGGCAGGCGGGCGGCCCATGCTGTTCAGCAAAGCCTGGGCCTCTGGCGAAATAATAAAGTCGGCAAACAAAGCGGCTGCATGGGGATGCGGTGCTTGACGCACAACGCCAACACCTTGCGGCCTTGCCAAAGTTGGCTCCATCGGCACCCAGTCGATGGGCGCGCCGCGCTGTTTCAAAGACTGCGCATTGGCGTTGTAGATGGTCAGGCCTACATCGGTTTCGCCTGCTGCCACCATTTGAGCCAACAAAATGTGACCCTTGCGCACATCTGGTTTTTGATCAGACAGTTTTTTGAAAAATGTCATGCCGCGTTGCTCACCCAACGAATTCACCAAGCCACCCATCCACTCGGCATCGGTGGCTTCAATGGCAATTCGGCCCTTCCACTTGGCTTCTGTAAAGCCTTCATAGTGTTTGGGCAGGTCTTCCAGTTTCAGTTTTTGGGTATTGAAGGCCACCACAAAGAAATTCACACGATCGGGCATCCAAAGACGGTGTTTGGGAATCATGCCTTGCGGCAAATCGGCGAGGTGAGGACTGTAGAACTCACTCAACATTTTTTCGCGGGCCAAAATTTCCATTTCTGGGCCGTTGGTTTCCACCACATCCACCACATGGCGCTTGGCACGGCTTTCATTCACCACGCGTTGCACCACGCCGTCACTCAGTCCGCGCCAAATCGTCAACTTGATGCCGTATTTTTTCTCAAACATCGCCGACAACGGGCCTGACTCTGTGGGCGACAAAGAGGTGTAAAGCGTCAGTCCACCCTCTTTTTTGGCGCGCTCCAACAGCCAAGCTTCTCGATCGGCTGATTTGTACATGTAGATGGCTTCATGGGGATTGACCAATGCAGCAGTGGCCGGCTGTGCACGCAATGGCGTGACAGCACAAAGCCCCCAAACCACGGCCGCCATCAAAGGCGCCCATTTGGTTTTCAAAGACATTTCAAAGCGTTTCACAAGCTTTTGCATGAGCGGCTCCTTTAGGTTTTGCTCAACAATTTTTTGATGCGCGCTGGGTTCAGCGGTGCTTCACGCATGCGAACGCCTGTCGCATCAAAGAAGGCGTTGGCAATGGCTGCAGGCACCACACGGCATGTGGCTTCGCCAGCCCCTGTCGGCGCCGCCTCGGGGCGATTGATCAGCACAATGTCGATGGTCTCAGGCGTGTCTTTGATTTCCAAAATGGGGTAGCTGTTCCAATCGACACTCTTGACTTTGTCGGGAGAGAACTGAACCTCTTCATAGAGTGTTCGCGACAGAGCTTGAACCAAACCGCCTTCAATGGTGTAACGCAAACCTTGTGGGTTGACGATCAAACCGCAGTCGTGCGCCACCGTGAATTTGCGACCCCAAATGCGGCCTGTTTTGCGGTCGACTTCAATCTCAGCCACCACCGCAACGATGGTGCCCGCGCGTTGCGCATAGGCGATGCCACGGCCTGTCAGCACAGCGCCAGAGCGATCGCGCTTGACCTTGCCACGTGGCTCCCAGCCCGATTTTTCGGCTGCGGCTTTGAGCACGGCAATGTCGCGCGGCGCCTTGGCGTATTTCACACGGAAGGCAATGGGGTCTTCGCCCGTGGCATAGGCCAATTCGTCAATGAACTGCTCGCTGGCAAATTGAATTTGCAAACCCACTGGGTCGCGCATGTGCGATGTGCGCATGGGCGATGCGCTGTCGATCAAATCAGGAATGACTTCCCAGGCCAACAACTTGTTGTCAAAGGCGTAACTTTCTTCGGGGATGCCGAAGGTGATACCGCCCTTGGGCGGCAGACCCAATTCCATGCCCACCAAGCTGTCGCGGGGATCAGACTCGTTGCTGTCAATGGTGGCCCTGGAGAATGCGCGCGTGGTGAAGTCATAAGCCACCACTTTGCCATCGGCATCGATCGCAGCGCGCGCACGGTGCACAGATGCAGGCGCTTTGGGATCCCATGCCGTACCGTCGTGGCGCATGCCTTGCACACGCACAGGCTGACCCACTTTGGAGGAAATGAAAGCCGCGTCCATGACGGCATCACCGGCGTCATTGCGCCCGTAAGAACCTGGACCTTGCACCCAAATGGCTTCCACTTTGTCGACCGGCACTTTGAGCAAAGCGGCAACGCCGTCACGCGCATAGTGTGGTTTTTGTGAACCTGTCCAAATGGTGATTTTGTCAGCCTTCACATCGGCCACAGCACTGGCAGGACCCATGCTGGCATGCGATTGGAAAGGCCACAAGTACTCAGCCTCCACCACTTTCACGCCAGACTTGAGGGCTGCTGTGACATCGCCTGTTTTCTGTTCTTCTGTGCGCTTGCGTGTCGGTGCCTGACGAATGTGTGCGTGCAGTTTTTCAAACTCCGGAAAGGGTTTGGGTGAGGCACTCCAAGTCACCTTCAGTTCTTTGGCTGCGCGCACAGCATCCCACTCACGCTCGGCCACCACAGCCAAAAAGTTTTTCTCGCGGACCACGCGGGCGCCGGCAATGTGCTTGATCGATGCTTCGTCGACTTTCTCTGCCAAGCCGCCAGCAACGGGCGTGCGAATGACACGCGCATGCAACATGCCAGGTACTTTGACGTCGGCAATGTTGCCGCTAGTGCCAAACACTTTCCAAGCTACATCGTTGCGTGGAATAGACAAACCCACCACTTTGTACTCTGAAGGTAATTTAGGCTTGGCCAGGCCTTTCACATCCAGTGGATTGCCAATCCGTTTGTTCCATTCCACTTTGGAATTGAAGTATTTGCCGCCGATCAATTCAGCATACGTGACCTTCTGCGCACTGTTGCCTTTGACCGAGATTTCACCATCGTCCACCACCAAATTGGCGACTGGCACACCCAGTTTTTCGCTGGCCAAGTTCAGCAAGATGCGACGCGCTTCTGCGGCCGCATTGCGCAGTGGTTTGGCGCCGGCTTGGATGCCCAGTGCACTGGAGGCGCCACCTTGGTTCAAAGAACTGGCGGTGTTGCCCATCACAATTTTGACTTTGCGATACGACACGTCCAATTCTTCGGCCACGATTTGCCCAATGGCCACTTCCAAGCTTTGGCCCAAGTCGACTTTGCCGTAATAAGCGACCACCGAGCCATCAGGCTGAATGGCCACCCATGAATCGAGTTCATCGGCTTTGAGTGCAGGCTTGATGGCACTGATGGTGGCCAAGGTCGTGCCCACCGCAGTGGCAGAAGCAGAACCCGCCATCGTTGCACTTGCGGATTGTGCGAAGGCCTGCGTTGACACACCGCCACTGGCCACTGACACCACCAAGGCGCCCGCAGCACTGAGAAAATCTCGGCGCGATGTGCCGCTGAGCTTGTCACTGTGGTTTGTTGTCGTCACCTCGGAGGTGTTCACGTCTGAATTTGAAGGATTGTGCATGGTGTGCTCCTCAAGCCATCAAAGTTTGTGCGCGCTTGATGGCGCGCAAAATGGACACATGCGTACCGCAACGGCACTTCAAACCTTCCAAGGCCGTTTTGATTTCGGCGTCGGTGGCTTTGGGGTTGCGTTTTAAAAATGCGGCCGAGGTCATGGCCCAGCCATTGATGCAGTGACCACATTGCGGCACTTGCTCTTCTAAAAATGCCACCTGAATGGGGTGTGGATTTTCGGGTGTTCCCAAACCCGCCAAGGTGGTCACTTTTTTGCCCTTCACGGCCGACACAGGCAACACGCAAGAGCGCACCGCTTGCCCATCCAGATGCACGGTGCAAGCGCCGCATTGCGCCAAACCACAGCCGAATTTCGGATTGTTCAATTTCAAATCATCGCGCAATGCATAAAGCAAAGGCATCTGTGGATCGCTGTCAATTTGGACGGACTTGCCGTCCACCATGAAAGGGGTCAAAGCCATGTTGTCTCCTGTTGATTGTTCAAACTTCTGTCAGCATGTCGTCCAGTGCCGTCACCAGCGCACTTTGCAATTCTGGATCTTGACTGGAATGACCTGCCGTATGCACCAAACGCAACTGCGCCAAAGGCCACACTTGCTTTAACTGCCAAGCCGTCTCTGCCGGCGTGACCATGTCAAACTGACCCTGCACGATGATGCCGGGTATGTTTTTTAAGAAATCATTGGCCGTGGCCGGCACGATGTGGCCCCGACTGCCCAGCTCGGGATCGTGTGCAAACATGTGCGCTGAAATTCGGGCCATGGCCAAACACTTCAAATCTTCTTCAGGGCCTGCATGCGCAGCATGCACCGGGTCGCTGGGGTACACGCTGCTGAGCGCATCCTCCCAAGTGCACCACGCACGCGCCATGGCCAAAACTTGTGCCGATGTCCCCTCTTGCAAGACCTTGTCATAAGCATTCAAAAGCACGCTGTGTTGGCCACTGCGCACGGTCAAATCATCTGCATCGAGGTGTGCATGATTTTGAATGGCCGACACATAGTCTTGCCACTCAGCTCGAAAAACGCGACTGGCGCCACCGGGTTTGTAAAGCCAGTCCAGCTCATGGTCTTGCGCCGCAAACACGCCGCGCAGCACCATGCCAGACACATGCTGTGTGTATTGCTTGGCATACGCCAAGGCCAAGGTACAGCCCCAAGAACCTCCACACAACAGCCACTTGTCCACGTTCATGAGCAAACGCAATTGCTCAAGGTCGGACACCAAATTGGCCAAGAAGTTATGCGCTGTTTCGGCATGCGGGGTGGAGCGACCACAACCACGCTGGTCCATCAAAATGATGCGATAGCGATGCGGGTCAAACAATCGTCTGGCCGTGGGCGAACAAGCACCACCCGGCCCGCCATGCAAAAACACAACGGGACGGCCCATTGGATTGCCGCATTCTTCCCAGTAAACCGAATGCCCATGCCCCACCGCCATATGACCTGAGCGATGCGGTGAGAGAAACGGATACAAATGGCTCATGCTTTCAACGCCGTTCGGCCTAGGCCCGCCGAGCCCGGAAACACCAAACTCTTGATCACCACCGGCACGGCGCCTGAGGTTTCCAGCATGGTGCCAATGTCAATGAAATCCAATTCCTTCAGTGTGATGCCATCGATCGACAAGACGGGGCTTTTCAAATGCAATTCTTCATGGCAATGAATCCCTATCAGGCCGCCACAATCGGCTTCGCCCACCAACAGCAAAGGATGTCCCTGCGCCAGGACAGCCGACATGCCCTCGGCCACCGCACGACAAAACGCGTCCAAGCGGTGAAACGTGGCTGAACCTTGCCAGCGATAGCACACCGCCACAGCTTGATGGCCTTCGTGCAAATCCAATCGACGCAATGCGCGGCGAATGTTGTCGGCAATTTCAGCAACGTTCAAATCATCTGCGGCCAAATCCAATTGCGGTGCAATCACCGGCACGTTGCGCACCGGCAAAATATGAGACGGCTCGACGTAAATGGTGCTGCCACTCACCTGCACGGTGTATTGCGAGGCACCAATCACAGTGGCACGTATGCCCTGATCGGGCACTTCTACACGAGGCCCCCAAGCTTGCGCTTTGCGCCTGACAGCTGCGGCCAACAGTGGGCCCAAATCGCCATAGGCCTGTGCTTCGCGGCCATACACATACTCCGACACACCGCCCGAAAATGTGAGCACGTCGGGCAACTGGCTGGCGCGCAAGGGCTCTAAACGCAGCAAAGATTGGCTGATGGCATCGGGCGCTGCATTGCCTGCCACATCGAAAATTCGCTCGGCCATGCGATCGACCATGCGCGCCAAATCTTCGGGTGCGACAGGCTGACCCAAGGTCAGTTTCACGCCCACTTCTTCGGCAAATTTGCGACCCGCTTCTTCCAAACGCACCAAGCGGCCTTCGGTGTCCAAGGCCACGATGCGAGCGCCAATGTCAACCGCTGTTAAATCGACCAACTCGCCGTTTTCGCACACCGCAATTTTGGTGGTGCCACCGCCAATGTCGATGTTCATGACTCGCGCTGTTTCACGCACGGATCGTGCGGCGGCCCCAGAGCCAAAGGCGGCCAAGGTGGTCTCTAGCGCATCACCTGCACTCACCGACACAAACTTGCCCGCTTGTGCAGCAAACAAATCGGCAATGGCGCGCGAGTTGGTGCGGCGCACGGCCACACCCGTGAGGATCAAAGCACCGGTGTCAATTTTGTCGGGCGCAATGCCTGCCTGCGCGTATTGCGCTTCGATGAAGGCGCCCAATGCCGCCGCATCAATGCTTTGATCGGCTGCATAAGGCGTAAGCAAGACATCCGATTCATGCAGCACGGTGCGCTCACTGACGATGTAGCGATTGTCCAAGCGCTCCAACACCAAGCGTGAAAACACCAAGTGTGAGGTGGACGAACCAATGTCAACGCCCACGCTGACCAAAATGATTTCGTCTTCACCCTCGAGGCTGCGACGCACATTGCTGAAAAAAACGCGGCCCCCTACGGGCGCTTCTTGCGCCGTTGCGGAGGTCGTGGTTTCGCTCATTATTTCTTCGGTCCAAACTTCTCCATGAACTCAGCCGGAATGTTGTACCAATCTGGGTCCATGCGATCGGGCACGCTGTTTTTCTTCAAGAGGGCTTGGTACTCTTTGCGAATGTGCGGATCTTCCAACCAATAGGGAATGGTGGTGCCACCTTCAGTGACATCTTGCGCGGTGTAGTCGGTGTGCTTAGAGCCGGGCGCACCAGGATCACGGCCGGGGTTGTGCGGGCCAAACCAAGCCGTCAATCGCAAGGCTTCTTCACCGGCACTGAAGTGCTGGTGATACCAGCGTGCACCGCCGGGGGCTGCAGAAACCAATCCGACGGGCTCGTAATCGATGCGTCGCACCAAATGTTCTTTGCCATCTTTCCAAGGCGTTTCACCTTCGTCTTCGGGCCAGGTGTAGGTGTAGCCTTTGCCGTTCAAGCAAATGAGCACCGCCGCGGATGTGTGGGCGTGTGCGCGGGAGTAGCGACCATTCTCGTGTTGACCAATCCAAAAGTAGAAACAATTGTTGGTCATGAAAGGCTCAATGCGGCGATAGCCTGGTGAGCGGCGATTGTCCAATGGCAATTCGCACTTCATCACATCGGGAATGAAGTTGGTTTTGCGCATGGCCAAGCCGCGCACGGGATCGGCTTCTACTTCGTCGCGGGCTTGGTAAAAATCGTCTGCGCCATTGAAGCGGTCACGGAACACGAAGGGGTTGTTGAACACCGCCTCTGTGCTTTGTAACATGTTCAGCACATTCGGTGCTGTGGTACCCGCCAACAACAGTGCGCCACTGGAGGTGGCATTCACAATGCGGTGCCATGCATTGATAGGGATCGAGAACATCGAACCTGCTTGCCACTCAAACACGTGCTTCTTGGTGTCGCCTTCTTGCCAAACTTCCGTGGTGCCGCGCCCCTCTACAACCAAGTAGATTTCTTCGTACATGTGCTTTTCGGGGTGCAATGCACCCGCGCCAGGCACCTCCACCACATAACAACCCCACTTGGTTTCGGTACCGTAGAGTTGAATGAAGTGACCTTTGCCGCCAGTGCGCTTCCAGGGCACCAAGGGCAAGTTTTGCACCTTGTTGATGCCCACATCACGAAACACGGGCAGACCCTCTGCTTCCATGTAGGCGTCGTAAGGCGTTGGCTGTTTTTTGAACACGCCGTAACCGGCCTTTTTGTTGCCTGCTGGCTCATGCCAGTGGCTGGTGTCTTTATCGTGTGGCATTCAAGGGGTCCATCTAAAAAGCAATTGGAGGGGCTGTTCAGTGCGTTCTTCTATAGTGAACAGCGTTCTACTATGCTAAACCACCCCCTCAGGAGCGTCAACAGGGTTCACCTTGTGAAGGCCCCTCAAGGCTGTGGCTTTTTCTCACAAGTCGCTCGACTAAAAAGTGTTGTTCTGACGCAAATCCAAAAGGTGGCTAGGGTATTCACGAATGTGGGTTTTCACCGATTTTTCGCTTAATAACACCACTGTCTTTCAAAAGAGAACAGTGTTCTTCATGCCGGAACAGGCGGCTGAACCACCCAGACCACTGGGCTCAACGATTTCACTTTTTATCACTTGGAGATACACATGACTTTCAAATACCGTGCACTGACATTGGGTTGCTTCGCAGCCATGGGCTTGGTGGGCAATGCCCACGCTGTTAAATTGGCTGGCGACCTGCTCGAGGTTTATGGCAACCTTTACCCACAGTACCAAACTGTGACATTTGGTGACTCATCTGCAACTGGCGCCGAAGTCAGCACGATGACAAAAGGCAAAACTGGCGCACAAACCAACACATTCACAGCAGGTGCAGTTAGCGCCACCAAGTTCACACCCGTCAACTCTTACATTGGCTTCAAAGGTCAAAAAACTGTTGGCGACTTGACATTGGGTTATGACGTGCAAGGCGTGGTCAACATTGACAGCTCCAATGGTTCTTCTTTCTTGTCCGAGCCACGCGATGCTTTCGTATTTGTTGAACACAAATCTTTCGGCTCTTTGACAGCTGGTCAACAAGACACTTATTACAAGCAAAACGGCGACAAGGTTCGTATGTTGGGCGTCTCTTCTAGCAACTTCGTGTCCAGCGCCAACGTTGCCTCCAATCCAACATGGGGTAACAAAGGTGTTTCTACATCTTTCAACACACGCATCAATGGTCAGCTGTTGTGGGCAAGCCCACGCATCAATGGCTTCGAAGTGGGTTACTCTTTGCGCCAAGACCCTTCTAAAACAGCGACAAAGAACGCAAGCTTGTCGTCCGTAGGTATCAACTGGACTGACAAAAAATACTACGTTGGTTTGGCTCAAGAGACTCACAATGATTACTTTGCAGTTTCCGGCACAGCTTCCACAGCAACCGCTGGCTCAATTTACAACGCAGCTGCAGGCTTGCGCTCCAAAGACACTGCTACACGCTTGTCTTTTGGATACCGCGTCTCCGGCATGCGCATCGGCGCTGACACCTCCACTTTGAAGTACACAGAAACTTCTGCTCAAGTTAACGGCTTCCAGAGCTACAAAACCACTACTTACCAAGTGACTGGTGAGTACGATTTGAACAGCCAAATCACTTTGGCAGCTCAATACGCCAACAATGCTGCGGGCAATTGCACATTGAATGGCACCATCTCTTGCTCAACTGCAGGTTTGGGTGGCAACTTGGTAGGCTTTGGCGCCAAGTACAACTTGGACAAGAACTTCGCCATCTTCGCATTGGCTGCTAAAGGTTCTGCCAATTCTGGTGCTGTGATTTCTTTGGGCAGCGGCGCTGGCAAAACAGCAGTTGGTGGCACCATCAACGCTGCAGCAGTTGGTATCCAAGCTCGCTTCTAATCAAAGCACTTTGGTGCAATGACCAGGCAGGTGTTCTGAAAAGAGCACCTGCTTTTTTTTGGGGACTAGAGGAATCTGAAATGAAGTCAATGATTGCCGGTGTGCTCTCGCTGTTCAGCTTGTGCGCCCATTCCGCCGATGTAGATGCCATTCAAAGGGGCAAAGGCCTTTTCATGCAGCACCAATGCTACAGCTGCCATGGCACTGAAGGCCAAGGCGGGGAGCGCAACGCAGGCCCTAAAATTTTCCCCAACCCAACGCCCTTCGTTGCGTTTGAATTGCAACTGCGAACACCACGCAACCTCATGCCCCGCTACGCAGTGCAGAGCATCAACGATGTGCAGTTGAAAGATTTGTATGCGTATGTAGAGAACATGCGCACCAGCCCTGCTGTAGCGCAAATTCCCTTGATCAACAACGCAATGCGCTGATGCGCAGAAGCTTCAGTGCGCTGTGCAAGCGCACTGCTGCCACTTGACTCAACGCGCTTGGCAAACCACGTCCAACAAAGCTGGACGTCCTTGTTTCACCTCGGCCAGTGCGCGTTGCAACGCACCTTTGAGTTGCGAGGGGTCTTTGATGGGGCCTTCTGCCCACACGCCCATGCCTTGGGCAATCTTGGCAAAGTCGATGTCGGGGTTGCGCAAACTGTTGCCAATCCAAGCTTGGTCGGTGCGTCTGTTGTGCAATGAGGCCATGCGCTGTAAGTGCATTACCTCTTGGTAATAGCCTCCGTTGTTGTGCATCACCATCAACAACGGAATTTTGTGGTGCGCAGCGGTCCACAAGGCGCCGGGCGCGTAAAGCAAATCGCCATCGGGCTGAAACGTCACCGTCATTCGGCCCAATGATTTGTTGGCCAAGGCTGCACCCACGGATGCAGGCAAGCCATAACCCACACCTTGTCCGCCCGAGCCCCCTAACATTTGGTGATATTGCGTGGTGGGCCAGAGTTTGCGCGCCCACGCAATGCGATCGCTGACCGCCAAGCACCAGGGTTCGTTTTTGATCACTTCAAAAGTTTCCATGGCCAAGCGCGCTGTGCTGATTGGCGAGGCGTCCCAGCCTAAGGCTGCGCCTTCTTTGGCATCTTGAAGTTGCTTGTCCCAACGCTTCTTCATCAACTCGCGACGGGCTTCGAAACTTGTCTTTTGTGCAGACGTGGTATTTTTCAAGATGTAGTCGGTCAGCACAGGCATCGAGGCTTGTGCTTCTCCGGGTATGGCCATCTCCACCGACAAGAAGCGTTGGAAGTCTTGGTAGTTGGAACGGATGGACACATCGTTCATGCCAATGGTGATGATCTTCACATCGGCTTTGGCTTCTGGGCGAACTGTTTTGAAAGGATCGCTGAGGCCATTGACCTGACCCCAGGGGTCGTACACCTCCAGCATCAAGATCACATCGGCATCACGCACCAGCGCACGCTTTTGATCGCTCAGGCACAAGTGATGGGTATTGGGAAAATTCATGCGCCCACCCAAATCAATGACAGGCGCTTGCAAACTTTCAGCCAACTTCACCAAGGCTTTGACGCCGTCTTGGTTGCGCGCAGCTCGGTCGGCCATGATGACGGGGTTCTTGGCATTCAAGAGAAGTTTGGCTGCCTCTTGCAAGGCACCGGTGTCACCTTGCAGCGGCAATGTAGGCCGGAGCTTTGGAATGCTAGGGGGTTTGCCGTGAATGGCATCTTCTTGCAAATCGATGTCGGCCATGATCACCACAGGCCCCATCTGACCGGTGGTGGCCACACGATAGGCACGTACAGTGGACTCTGCAAAATGTTGCAAAGAGCCAGGCGCATCATCCCACTTCACATAATCGCGCAGCAAAAGTGCAGGGTCCTGCACAGAGTGCGACCACTCGGTGCCAGGTCGGCGTTTGTCGGCATCAATGCCATTGCCGCCAAACATGATGACTGGTACGCGGTCACACCAAGCGTTGTACACCGCCATGGCCGCATGCTGAAAGCCCACGCTGCCATGCGCCATCACAGCCATGGGTTTGCCTGCTGCTTTGGCATAGCCATGGGCAATGGCCACTGACGATTCTTCGTGCAAACACGTGATCAACTCTGGGCTCTTGTTGCCGCCGTAGTTGACCACCGACTCATGCAAACTCCTAAAGCTGGAGCCAGGATTGGCCGCCACATATTCCACATTCAAACTTTTGATCACATCGACCATGAAGTCTGAGCCTGGCCGCGGGATGAGTCGGCCACTTTCGACGGCCTTGGCATCCACATCACTCAACTTGCTGTTGGCAGGACCTGCTGGCGTTGCTGCCTGGACTTGTTGAACCAAAGCCACACCGGCAGCCGATGCACTGGCCACGCCTTTTAAAAAATCTCTGCGCCCCGTCGTGGGCGCTGCTTGATTTGAATCCAGATCTGCAGGTGTTTGCTTGTTGTGATCAGTCATGTGATGCGTCCTTTGAATGGGCCGGAATCCAATAAACCATGAGGTTGGCAATGATGATGGTGGCCGCGAGCAAATAGAACGCAGCCAAAAGGCCGTAATGGTCGGCCACAATGCCGCCCAAGATGGGCGCCACAGCCTGCGCACCCGACTGCATGCCGAACATCAAACCAATGGCCGTACCGCCCATATTTTTAGGCGTGGCTTCCAACATCCAGGCCTGCATGATGGGCCGCGCGGCGTACAAGAAGAAGCCCAAGACAGCAATCAAAAATACAAACCACGGTGAACCACCGGCAAAGGTCATGAGCAACAAGACCACACCACTCATGCCAAAGGACGACATCAAAATGGTTTTGCGACCCATGGTGTCCGACAAGTGGCCCGCGATCGGCGCCGCAATGAAACCCGCCAATTGCAACAAGGCCATGCCAGCACCGACCCAGAAGACGTCGTAGTGCATTTCTTTGGCCAAGTACAAAGGCAAGAAGGTGAGCAAGGTGCCTTGGGTCATGGAGCGAAAGCCAGAGCTGAGTGTGAGCAAGAACAGTCCGGGTGTGCGCATCAAATCTTTCACACCTTGCAAATAACTGTGCATGCTCTGGCCCTTTGCATCAGCGGCTGCAACTGGCGCATCTGACGAAGGCGCAGTTTTCTTTTTTGGTGCAAAGGTCATGGTGCCCAAGAAGAACAAAATGAGCATCGACATGGCCGCACCAGGCACCACGTTGAGCACCACAATTTCACGCCATGACAAAGTGGTGAGCAAGGCACCGACGGCCAAAGGTGCGAGGGCATCACCCACGTTGCCACCCATGCCGTGCAATGACAAAGCCAGGCCTTTGCGCTTGGGAAACATGCTGCCCAACAATGGAATGGCGGTGGGGTGCCACAAGTTGTTGCCAATGCCCACCAGCATCACGCAAATGAGCAGCATCCAATATTGCGATGAAAAGCCCATCATCAAATAGGGAAAGCCCACCCAAAAAAGCGAAAGGGCCATCAACTGACCCTTTTTTCCCCACACATCGACCAACATGCCACCTGGCACATTGGAGATGGCACCTGCCGCATATTGGCACGTCATGATGAAACCAATTTGACTGTAGGAGAGTCCCATCTCATTGCCAATCAGTGGCAACAACATGAAGAAGGTGGCCGGATACCAATGGGTGAGTGAGTGGCCCAAGGTGATCAGGCCCATGTTGCGAATGTCCAGCTTGGAAAGTTGCGTGGCGTCTGCCACGGCTGCGTTGCTGGCACTCATTTATTTGGCTCCACGCATGATGATTTCGTCGTACAACTTGCGCCATTTGTCACGGCGGTCTAGGCTCTCTTCAGGGTCGACCACCAACATTTTGTAATTGCGCAAAGTGCTTGGAATCTTGCTATTGGCTGGCAGGTACTCAAGGTCTGCGTAGGCCTGCTGACCCTCGCCCAACAGATAGTCCATGAAGAGCGCTGCGGCCGCTGGATTTTTGGCATTTTTCATCACGCCCACCGCGTTGCCACGCACCACCGCAGGTTGCAGCACGGTCCAATCGATCGGCGCACCTTTTTTCTTCAGCTGCTCAGGCATGTAGTTGTAGACGGTGAGGGCCACGGGTACTTCGCCAGCTGCCACCATGTTGGTGAGGTTGGTATGGCCCTTGCGAACTGAGATGCCATTGGTGGTGGCCAGTTCTCGAAAATATTGCAGTCCTTTGGCTTCGCCCATGGACTGCACCACGGTCACAAACCAATCGATGTTTTCCACCTCATAGCCCAAGCGGCCTTTCCACTTAGGGTCCAACAGGTCTTGGTAGGTTTTGGGCAAATCAGTTTTTTTCACAGCGCCCGTGTTGTAAGCCTGCACCCACATAGAGTAGATGGTGGTAGCATATTCTTTGTGCGCAGGCACGCTGCCTGGCATCAAGTCTGCAAAGTGCGGCGAGGCCACAGCTTGCAGCATTTTCTCCCGGTGCAGTACTTCAAGCTCCACAGCACCGGCATGCACCACATCCACGTTGTAGCGCTTGGCTTTGGTTTCGTTCAAGGTGCGGTTCATGACACTGTCGCCACTGGCGCGCCAAGTCGACACCTTGACACCGTACTTCTTCTCGAACGGCTCAATCAAAGGCTTCAGATCTTTTTCTGCAATGGAGGTGTACAGCGTGATGGCGCCTTCTGCTTTCGCTGCAGCGGCCAATTTGGCTGCGCGATCGGGCGCGGTACTGCGCAACAAATTCGGATCTGTTTGAGCCAGGGCACTGAAGCTCAGCCCCCAAATGCTCAGACATGCGACAACACCTAATGTTTTGCGAATCATTCGATTCTCCTTTGTTGTTCACGCCTACCGCGCACGCAGTCACCTGCCTAGGCAATCAACCTTTGCGGCTGAAAATTTCGTCGTAAATTTTGTTCCACTTATGGCCATCGTCCAAAGTTGTTTTGGGGTTGGCAAAAGTCAGTGGCATTTTGTTCAAGGTCGAAGGCACCTTGGTACTGGTCGGGATGAAATCCCGCTTGCCCAAAATGACCTGGCCTTCACTGAGTTCAAAGTCTTGAAACAAAAGCGCAGCATGGGGGTGCGGCGCATTGCGGGCCACACCATTGGAATTGGGGCGTGCAATGGTGGGGTCCAAGGCGAACCAATCCACAGGCGCGCCCGAGTTTTTCATTTGTTCAATTTTGTAGTTGTACAAAGTGAGGGCCATGGGCACTTCGCCAGAAGCTACCAAATTGGCCAACAAAGTGTGGCCTTTGCGGACAGAGACGGCATTCTTGCGGGCAATTTCTTTGAACAAGGCGATGCCTTTTTCTTCACCCATCTTCATCACCGTTTCGGCCAGCCAATCGCTGTCATCGGCCTCAACCGCCAACTTGCCTTTCCATTTGGGGTCGAGCAAATCTTGGTAGGTTTTGGGTAAATCTTCTTTGCGCACCAGTTTCGTGTTGTAAGCACAGGTGAAAATGTTCAAGCGCGTGGCAATCCACTCTTTGTGCGCAGGGATGGCTTGAGGAATCAACTCGCTTAAGAAAGGTGAATTGCCCGCGATCAACACCTTCTCGCGCGACAAGACTTCCATCTCAGGGCTGTTGGTTTCAAACACGTCCACTTCAAAGCGGTTGGCTTTGGCTTCTAGCAAACCACGTTGCAAGATTTTTTCAGAGCCACTGCGCCAGACCTTGGCCTTGACACCGTATTTGGCTTCAAAAGCAGAGGTCAGGGCGGCCATGTCGTCTTGTGGCATGGACGTGTAAATGCTGACCACGCCTTCTTTTTTGGCGCCTTCCACCAAACGTTTCAAGCGCTCAGGACCCGATAAAGCAGCCAAAGCGGCGGTGGTGGCGGCTGAAGGTTGTGCCATCAAAGGACCCATTGCGGCCACGCCCAAAGAGGCGGCACCGGCTTGTATCATTTGGCGGCGAGAAAAACGAGAAACGCTCATGGAAATCTCCAATTAAGACTTGGGTGGCAATGTCGGCAATTCGGCTTCGTAGGCTTCTTCCATGCGAGGCTTCATGCCATGCTTGGCCAATGAGTCTGCAAAACGTGTGCGAACTGCTTGGCTCTCGTCAGCATAATCAATTTGGTCGCCACCGACACGGCGGCTGATCCAAGCCTTAGGCACACCCTGGGCATTGCGAATCGATACCACCTCGTGTTTAAAAGCAAGGTAACGTGCTGGCGTATTGCCTGTATTAAAGTGTTGGTGGAACCACATGTTGGGTGGCACCACCATGGCGCCCACTTCCCAGTCGTATTGGCGTGGCTCTTCACCTTCAGGCCACATCAAGCTGTAACCTTCACCGCTCAAGATGATCACGTGTGCACCTGGGCCATGGCAATGGGCCTTTTTGTAGGTGCCCACTGGGAATTGGGAAATGTGGCTGTTCATGGAACCACGTGCCATGTTGAAGCGAATGTGGCCACCGCCAGCACCACGCTCTTTGGCACTGATCAAAGGCAAGTTCACAGCATCGGCCACGAAATTGGTTTCAAGCAGCAAACCTTTTTGCTCACCCTTGCCACTGAAGTAATCAGGCTCACCGTTGAAACGGTTGGCAAAGTCGTGCTGTGTGTTGAACACAAAGTTCAGGTCTTCGTACAAGTTGATGACGGGTGGGCCATTGGTCACAGCCACAAAGCGAGCCGCATCCTTGCCTGAACCATTGAAGTGCTGGTGCATGCAGTTCAAAGGAATGGCGAACAAAGCGCCCGCTTGCCATTCAAACGTGATGCGATGGCCTTGGTCGTTCCAAACCGTGGTGGACCCACGACCAGACAACACATAGATCATCTCTTCAAAAATTTGACGCTGGGGTTCGAGCTGTTTGCCGGGGGCAATTTCGCACACATAGCAGTCATTGGAAGTGCGTGAAGCTTCGTGGTTGATGTAAACACCCTTGCCACCGCGGCGTGCCCAAGGCTTCAGGTCAACTGTGTTCAAGCTGCGAATGTAATGGGCACTGATGATGTCCAAACCTTCGTTCTTTACCCAACGTGTGTAGGGTGTTTCTTTTTCAGTCGCGAATTTGGAAGCAAGGTCTTCCGATACGAGTGCGTCTTTTGCCATGTGCTGCTCTTTTGTATTTTTGTGAATCGATGCAGGCGCTGTGCGCGCCCGCAAGGTTTTATTTGCGCAAATATTTGAGGATGGTTTCACCATCCAAAGTGACCGAAGGATCAAACTCCGGTGCATTTTCAATTTGCTCCAAGTCATTCAAGCCGCAGTATTTAAAAATGCGGTTGATAGAGGAGATCAAACGCACTGGGCGATCGGGATCTGCATTGAAGTGCTGGTGAATGGTATTTGGTGGAATGTAGATCACATCGCCAGCTTCCCACTCGTAGCGCTTCACTTCAGCTTGCGGTTTCCAGTGGTAAGTGTCTGTAATTTCCACGTCGCAGTCTTGGTGCAAATCGTAGCCGCGGCCTTCGAGCACGTAAACGCACTCTTCTGCCAAGTGACGGTGCTTGCCCGACTTACTGCCTGGTGGAATGACTTGCATGTACGCATCAACGGTTTCGATGCGTGTGTTCATGGATTCATTCAACAAGTGCTTGAGCAAACCTTGACGCGCCATTTCCCAGGGCATGTTTTCGGGATGCACCACTTTGTGACGCTTCGAATTGCGCGCAGGCATTTGCTCTGCGTCGTCCAACAAGCCTTGGTAGTACTTGCCTTGTTGGTTGCCTTGCAACCATGATTTTGATTCGTCCCAAGCCATCTCAGTAGCCTCCCTTTGGATGGTTAAAGTCTTCTTCGTCATTGCGGGCCACAAAGCCTTCGCCGCCTGGAGCGGGTTCGCTTGGGCGGGGTTCCACTTGGTGTTGGAACAACATGTTCATGAACATGTACATGGGTTTGGTTTTGATTACCAAGGCACGGGCAGGTCGCTCGTTGCTGGCGTTAAAGTGTTGGTGCACGCAGTTGTTGTGGACCACTGCAATGTCGCCGGCTTTCCAGTCGTAGCGGATGCCGTCGTGAATTTCATAGCCTGTGCCATCCAAAATGTAGAAAGCAGCTTCATTCACGTGACCATGCTTCTGTGAGTTGCCGCCAGGGCCGTACTCTTCCAAGTGCATGTGGAATGTTTGTGTAATGCCATCTTTAGGCTCTACATAGTGGCGGCTAAAAGCTTGAGGGCCATCGTTGAATTTGATGTCTTTGCCTTTGCGCACGCGAGGCATGGCACGCAGGCGCTTGAGTTCATCGCCTAAGTTGTAGGGGCCGGCAATCGCACGCACAAAGGTGCGATCTTTTTTGCTGTGGTAGTGCGACTCGTTGGGAACGAATTCCGTCGAGGGCGCTTTTTTGTCATCAGCACTCATGGTTTTCCTTTGAAGTTTTAAAGATTAATTTTGATTTTTCAAGACAATGCAGTCGGACGGGTCCAACACGATGTGAATCGGTGCATCCACTGGCGTTTTCTGGCTTGGGTGAACACGCGCCAGCATCACTTTGTCTTTCACTTGGACTTGGAAGTCGAGCACTTCGCCCAAGAAGATCTTGGCGTACACAGTGCCCAAGTAATGGTTGGTGTGATTCACGGGCGGCGTGGAGTCACTCAGATGAATGTCTTCTGGACGGATACACACCTGCACCTCTTCACCGACACGGAAATCATTGATCATGGGAACTTGAACGATGCCAATTTCTGAATCCACCACCATGGCCTTCGCCGCAGCATCGATCGAACGGACGGTGGCTTTGATGAAGTTGATGGTGCCCACAAAGTCGGCCACAAACTCACTGTTGGGCGTTTCATAGATTTGGCGAGGTGAGCCAATTTGCATGATTCGGCCGTTGCGCATCACGGCAATTTCGTGCGACAAGGCCAAGGCCTCCGACTGATCGTGCGTGACATAAATGGTGGTGATGCCCAATTCGCGTTGGATTTTCTTCAACTCAAAGCGCATCTTCTCGCGCAGCTTGGCATCCAAGTTAGACAGCGGCTCGTCCAGCAACAAAAGCTTAGGCTCCATCACCAGCGCACGCGCCAAAGCCAAACGTTGTTGCTGACCGCCAGACAAACGCGTGGCATCGCGGTCGTGGTACTGCGCCAACTCAACCGACTCCAAAACGCGCATCACCTTGGTTTCGATTTCTTTGCGACTGTAATTTTTTTGTCCCACTTCCAAGGGGAAGCTGGCATTCTGAAACACGGTCATGTGGGGCCAGATGGCGTAGGACTGAAACACCATGCCAAAGCCACGCTTGTTAGGCGGTACAAAAATGTTCTCTGAAGAGCTGTAAACATTCGTGCCACTGACACTGATCACACCCTCTGTGGGCTTCTCGAGACCGGCAATTGAGCGCAGCGTTGTGGTTTTTCCACAGCCACTGGGACCCAACAATGTAAAGAGTTGACCCTCGGGCACTTCAAAGCTGACATCTTGCGCGGCCTTGACGACAACGCCTTTGTCACTCACATATTCGGTATGCAATCCACTGACATTTAACACGTTAATTCCTTGTTTTAAATGAAGTCAGGCAAAGTCGAATGAACTTGCCCACCTGCAAATTTTTTAACTCTCTTTGACCCCGAAGCGCTTGCCTGCCATTTGGGCGATGCCCACCAAAACCAGCAGCATCAAGATGAACAACACACTCAATGCTGAGAGCTCGACGTACTGGCCGTTTTCCCACAACTCCCAAATCACAATGGAGATCACTTCATTGCCTGGGCTGTACAACAGAATGGAGGTCGACAATTCACGGATCGAAACAATCATCACGTAGATCCAGCCAGCCACCAGACCAGGCTTTAGCAGCGGCAAGATGATGCGGCGGAACACAGTGAGCCAGCTTGCACCGCTCATGCCCGCAGACTCTTCCAAATCTTTGTGAATTTGCAACATGGACGTGGTGCTGTAGCGCAAACCATAGGGCAAAAAGCGCGTGATGTAGGCCAGCAAAATAATCCAGAAAGTGCCGTAAATGCCGATGTCAAATGTGAGATAGAAAATCATGATCGACACGCCGAGCACCAAGCCTGGGAAGACCATTGGCAATGAAGCCAAGTTGTCCAACAGCCAGCGGCCACGAATTTTTGTTTTCACCACAATCCAGCAAACCACCGAGGCCAACAGCATCACCACGGTTGCAGTGGTGAGAGACATCCACAAACTGTTGAAGGCGGCCGCACGAATGGTGTCTGAGCCCAAGATGTAGCGGTAGCCGTCTAAAGTGATGCGTGACAAAGCTTCGATGGAAGGCGGCGCATAAAACTTTTGCAGCGAGGACCACAACAATACCAAGAAGGGCAAGATCACAATCAGCAAAAAGTAGACGATGAAAATTGCCAAAGTGAAATAGCGCCAAACGCCCAAGTCAATGGTGCGAGGACGGAAACCCTTGCCCGTCACGGTGGCGTATTTGTTACCAGAAGCCGAGATACGCGCTTGGACATAAATGCCGCCTGTGGTCAGCAACAGCAAAATGACCGAGTAACTGGCGGCAAGACCAATCTGACTGGGATATTGGTGAATGGCTTGATAAATGGCCGAAGTGAACACCTGAATGCCGCCGGGCAAACCCAGTAGTGCTGGTACTTCAAAGGACTCAATGGCACGCACAAACAGGGTGAGCACGGTTGCCACGATGGCCGGAAAAGCCAGTTTCAGCGTAATTCGCCACAAGGTATTGAGAATGCTAGAACCACTCATCACAGCAGACTCTTCGAGTGAGGGGTCCATGGCCCTGAAGGCCGAAGACATCAACAAGAATGCCATGGGTGAGTAATGCAAACCATCGACCCAAATCATGCCCCACATGGAATAGATGTTGAAGGGCGGCGCACTCAAGCCAAATGCGGCCATGGCCCATGTGTTGAGCAAACCAATCTTGGGACTGGCCAGCATGATCCATGAAATGGTGAACAAAATGCTGGGAATGATCAGCGGCACGATGGACAAAGCAAAGAACAAGCGTCGCATGGGCGTGTTGGTTCTTTCGTTCATCCAGGCCAGCGCGGTACCAATGACAAACGCCAAAAATGAACCGCCCAAAGCAAACTGCACGGAGTTCCAAAAAATGGCCACAGTCTCTGGGTTGGTGTACGCGGTGACGTAATTCTCAAGCGTGAATGTGGAGGGTGACGTTGCAGTTTCAGGCGTGTGGAAACTTTGCCAAATCATGAAACAGAATGGCACCAGAGCGAGCACGGCGACCACAGCCAAGCTGATGCCAATGACCACCCATTTGGCGTCGAACGCCGCCCCAAATTTGGGACTTGCAGTTTCTGCGACTGAACTTCTCACGAATTAATTCTCCAGATTGGCTCTGACGTACTCAGATATTTCTCGTTCTTTCATGTGGAACTACAGTCCACATATAGGCACAAATGCCATTAGGCGGGAATGCTTGCTTCGTGTCAATAGTCGAGCCGCATGGTTTTCCCTGTCGAGAGTTTTATTCTCATCAGTCGAGAAAGAGTTTCTCGCCAAGCTCTTTTCAGAAAGCTTGATTTACCTCATCATTCTTTTATAAGGAACGATGTTCTTTTGAGCGGGAAATAGATATGATGTCGCGGAATGCTCTGAAATGCCAAAAAACAAGGCTTGAATCGCAGTCGCAGCCTAGCAATCACATTTCAGTCATGGCCCACTGTAAAAATTTCAATCAGCACTGATTCTTCACAACACATCCATGACCACAGATTCCACATCATCCAAAAGCTCACGCCTGTCGTCAGTCGCGGCCGCTGTGCGCGTCCTTAAATGTTTCTCCGAAGTGGAGCCCGAAATTGGCATCAGCAGCTTGGCCAAGCGTTTGTCTTTGGCCAAAAGCACGGTCCACCGTTTGGCGGTTACCCTGACCAGTGAGGGACTTTTAGAGCAAAGCCCAGAAACCGGTCGCTACCGCTTAGGCATCAATTTGTTCGTGATGGGCGCCTTGGTGCGCCGTCGCCTGGATGTGTCCAACATGGCCCAGCCCTTCCTGAATGTGCTGCGCGAGAAGACGGGCGAAACCATTCACTTGGCCGTGATGAATGAAACCAACATTTTGTACCTTTACAACTTGGAGAGCAGCCAAGCCATTCGCATGAAAAGCTACATCGGCACCATCAAGCCCGCTTTTTGCACTTGCGAAGGACGTGCCATCGTGGCCTTTGGCGGTACCGAACTCATGAACAAAGTGCTCAGCAGCCCGTTGGCAGCCCGTACGCCCGAAACGCAAACCGACCCCGCCAAATTGATGAAGATGTTTGCCGAAATTCGCGCCCACGGCTACGCCATCGATGACGAAGAGTCAGAGCAAGGCATGCGTGGCATTGGCGCGCCACTGCGTGACATCACAGGTCAAGTGGTGGCAGCCATCGGCATTGGCGGTCCCAGCCAACGCCTGACCTTGAAAAAATTACGCGGCTTGACACCCGTGCTGTTAAACACGGCCGAGTCCATTTCGACGCAACTCGGCTACCGGGCTTAAACGCGCCATCTTTCCTTTCAAAAGGCGCTTCGAAACCATGTCTCAAGCAGTACACACCATTCAACTGGCGGGCACCGACCAGTCATTCCCATGCGCAGAAAACGACACCTTGCTGCGCGCCGCACTTCGAAATGGCATTGCCTTTCCATATGAGTGCAACGTCGGCTCCTGCGGCAATTGCAAATTTGAATTGCTAGAAGGCGTCATGGCCTCTTGCTGGCCCGAAGCCCCCGGTCTTTCCGACAAAGACCGTGCGCGCAACAGAGGACTGGGTTGCCAAAGTCGTCCCACAGGCCCCTTGCAAATCAAGCTGAGAACCAGCGACAAATACGCGCCACAGTTTCCGCCTGTGCGCACACCTGCCAAGCTCATCGCCTCGCGCGTCATCACGCATGACTTGTCTGAATTCACCTTTCAAACCGACGCGCCCATGCCCTTTTTAAGTGGCCAATACGCACTGATACAAATGGACGGCATTGCAGGACCGCGTGCCTACTCCATGAGCAATGTGGGTCTGTTCAGCGGCGAGAGCCAAGGCGGCAATTTGATCGAAGTGCAAGTGCGACGCGTGCCAGGCGGTCAAGGCAGCGCCCATTTGTTTGACCATTTGAAGCCAGGCGACCGCGTTGAAATCGATGGCCCTTATGGCATGGCCTATTTGCGAGAAAACATTGAGCGTGACATTTTGTGCATCGCAGGTGGTTCCGGCTTGGCGCCCATGGTCTCCATTGCGCGCGGCACTTTCAGCAGCCCTCGCATGGCAGGCAGAAAACTCAGCTTCTTCTATGGCGCCCGCGCCATCCAAGATGTGTGTGGTCTAGACATGCTGACCACTTTGCCTCAGTGGCAAGAGCGCGGCACCTATCAAGCTGTGGTGTCGGGTGCCAACGAGGAAGAACACTTGCCTGAAGGCTACCTTCGCGGTTTTGTCCATGATGCGGTCGCCCAAACTTATGGTGATCGTTTGCAGCAAATGGAAATCTATTTTGCGGGTCCGGCCATGATGGGCCAGTCTCTTTTGAAAACCTTGATTGATCTGAAAGTGCCCATGGACCAAGTGCACTTTGACCAGTTTTATTGAACGGCGCGTATGAGCAGCGAAGACATCAAAAACAAACACAGCGTCCAAGACCACCAGTACGGCGCCGACACCTATCACACACACGACGGTGAAGCCGATCACGACCATGATCATGATTTCGCAGGCGATGATCCTTCTCAAGAATCCCTCTGGCGCCAAGACAATGTGATCTTGCACAGCGTGGGCATTGACGTGGGCTCTTCTGGCACGCAAGTGGTTTTTTCACGCATCCATTTGCGCCGCATTGCCGAAGATTTGTCCAGCCGCTACACCGTGGTCGAACGCACGGCCTTGTACCAATCCCCCATCTCCCTCACGCCGTATTTGAACGACAGCTTGATGGACGCCAAAGCCTTGGGCACCATCATTGACAAGGCCTACCAAGACTCTGGCTTGCATCCCGATGAGATCGATGCCGGTGCCGTGATCTTGACCGGTGAAGCCTTGCGCCGTGAGAACAGCGAGTCGATTGCTGCGGTGTTGGCAGAGCAAGGCGGCGAATTTGTGTGCGCAACGGCGGGCCACCACATGGAAGCCATGCTGGCCGTTTACGGCTCGGGCGCTGCCAAACGCTCCTACGATGAAAAACATCGGATTTTGAACATCGACATTGGCGGAGGCACCACCAAATTGGGACTGGTGCAAAACGGCGAGCTGATTGCCACGGCTGCCGTGCACTTGGGTGGCCGCCTCATGGTGGTGAACGAAACAAATGTGCTCACCCGACTTGACCCCGCAGGTGCTTACCTTGCTCAACAAGCGGGCTTCGATTGGAAATTGGGCGATCAAGTTTCGCGCCAAGATCTGGCCAAGGTGGCGCAGTGGATGGCCGATGCATTGGTGCGTGTTTTGACGCAAAAATTCACACGCGAAGACCTGTCCAACCTGTACCTCACAGACCCCGTAGACGATTGGGGTCAACTCGATGGCATCATGTTCTCTGGCGGCGTAGGCGAGTATGTGTACCGCCGCGAAATGCGGGACTTCGGTGATTTGGGCAAACTGTTTGGTGAAGCTGTGCGTCAGCGCCTTGATCAAAACGCCGTTCCCGTTCCCCTCTTGCCTGCAGGTGAATGCATTCGCGCCACCGTGCTGGGCGCATCCGAGTACAGCGTTCAGCTCAGTGGCAACACCACCTTCATTTCTGAACCTGCAGCCCTGCTGCCGCGAAAAAATCTGCAGGTGATTCCTTTGAACCTTGAGCTCAAAGAAACCATCGATCCCGTTGAGATTGCAGAAGCACTGGGCAAATCGTTCCGCAGACACGACTTGGTGGAAGGGGCGCAAGATGTGGCCATTTCACTGCGTTGGTTGGGCGCGCCCTCTTTCACACGACTGCATGCATTGTCGCAAGGCATCTTGCAGGGACTGCCCGAAACCTTGAAGCAACAGCGTCACTTGTACATCGTGACCGATGGCGACATTGCACATAATTTGGGGCATTTGTTCAAAGAAGACGAGCGCGTCAAATGCGAAGTTTTGGTGATCGATGGTGTCACCCTGTGGGGCTTTGACTTTGTTGATTTGGGCCGCATTCGCATGCCCTCATGGACCGTGCCTGTCACCGTCAAGTCGCTGGTCTTCAATGAAGATCCCCGTGCGCATGGCAAATCAGATCCTGGCGAATGGCATGCCCACGAAGACGGCAAGATGCACCGCCACGACCACAAGAAACCCCATTCACATGGCCATGGGCATTCACACGATCATGGCCACGACCATGGACACGATCACGCACACGGCACACAACACGCACTGAACTTGGTCCACAAGGCCAAGCCATGAGCGGCGTTTGCCACTAAAAAGCGCAGCCCCTGTGCTTTTTTTTCGCACCCAAGTATGACGAATTAGAAGAAAATCACACCATGGATTTGAACACAACATCACTGCTCGCGACGTCAGGTTTGTTGCTCGCTTTGGGCTTCAGACACGGCCTCGACCCCGATCACATTGCGGCGGTCGATGGCATGACACGATTGCGCCACAAAGGTCGTGCTTATTGGAAAGCGCGCCTCACAGGCTTTCAATTTGCCTGCGGCCACAGCCTCACCATTTTGCTGGCCACCTTTGTGTTTTACATGTACGGCATTCAATTGCCCGAATGGCTGGACGCAGTGGGGCTTTGGATTTCGACATTCTTCCTGGTGTGGTTGGCTTACCGCAATTTGAAGTTTTGCTATTCGGGCAACGACGATCACCACCATGCAGGCAGCCCTGTGCAACGCAAAATTTTGCAAGCCATGGGTCCTTTTGCACATCCCATGGGCGTTGGCTTTGGTTTTGCCATTTCGTTCGACTCTTTGGCACAAGCCGGTCTGATGGCGGCCAAGGGTCACGAGTTGGGTGGCTTGTTTGCCATCATCGCCATGGCCCTTAGCTTTGGCATCGGCATGACGCTGGCCGACACCAGCAATGGGTTGCTGATGCATTGGCTGGTCCATCGCAGCCATGCACTGGCGCACAACGCAGGTCGCATCATGAGTGGTGTGATTGCAACGCTGTCACTGATGGTGGTGGCCGTCGGTCACGCCAGCCAACACTTTGAAAACCTTGAAGCCATTTGGGACGCCTGGGGTGCCTACATCGGCCTCAGTGTCACTGGCATGGCGATCTTGGTCTACTTGGTCAGCATGCGCCTGTATCGCAGCGCCAATGCTAACTGGCAGGTTGTAAGTGCACATGGTGGACACCGTCCCCATGGTCGTGCCCCTTCGCTGCTTTTTCCAAAGTAACCGGCACAATTTGAACAGAGCCGTGGCGCACACCTGTTTGGGCCACGATGCGATGCGCAAATTGCCTCACATCTTTGGTTTTGCCGCGCAAAAATGCCACCTCTAAACAGTTGTCATGGTCCAAGTGCAAATGCATGCTGGACACCGTCAGGTCATGGTGGTCGTGCTGCAAATTGGCAATGCGCTCGGCCATGGTGCGATCATGGTGGTTGTACACATAACCCAAATGCGCAATGCAGTGCTCGCTCTCGTTTTGACGCAAGGTTTCTTGCGAATGCCAACCGCGAATCAGATCTCGAATCGCTTCCGAGCGGGAGGCATAGCCATTTTTTTCGGCCAATTGGTCCAAAATGGCAGCCAATTCGGTTTCAAGTGAAATGGTGATGCGTTCCATGAAAGTGCCTTGCAAAAATAGTCAGCGAATGTCAGCATGATACGCAGAAGCACGCCCTCCAGTCCATGAACCCCCTCGACAAACGCATTCCCGTTTATTTGCTCACAGGCTATTTGGGCAGCGGCAAGACCAGCCTCCTCAAAGCTTGGCTGGGTCAAGACGCGTTCAAAGATGCCGCCTTGGTGATCAATGAGTTAGGCGAAGTGGGATTGGACAACCAGCTGCTCAGTGGCGCCACCGAAAGCGCCGCACTGGTGGCCAGTGCGTGTGTGTGCTGCACTGGCTTGCCAGGTTTGGCCGAAGCGCTCGAAGACTTGTTCTGGGCTCGCCTTGAAAGGCGCATGCCGCGCTTTCCCAACTTGGTCATTGAAACCACAGGCTTGGCAGAACCCGGTCCTGTGGCCGAGGCCTTGCGCAGCAGCGATTTGCTCAAAGAGCGCTATCGCTTGGCTGGTGTGATCACATGCCTCAGCGCCAGCACTGCAGATGCGGTGCTCAAACAACACGCTGAAGCCCGTGCCCAATTGGCCGGTGCAGATGTGTTGGTCATCACCAAAACAGACTTGGTCAGTGACGATCATTTGGCGGCACTGACATTGCGTGTGCAACATCAGTTGGCCCATTTGGAACTTGAACATGCGCCGCACTTGCTCACATCCGCGCAAGCCCGCTTATCGGCAGATGATGTGTTAGCGAGCCTGGCACTTCGCGCTGCTTCGCAGGCACCTGGCCCGTTTCGCGAATTCAAAGCAGTGACAACACTTGCGCACGGATTGCACTTGCACCGACCTGGCGAGCACTGTGACATTTGCGAAGGCACGCGTGCGTCAGCGCATGCTGCGCAAGCCTTGTGGTGGCCGCTCGTGGCACTTCCAAGCCTTGCTGAAGTCTGTGAACAGGTGCAAGCGCTTCAAAGCACTTTGGGGTCAGAGCTGCTGCGCTTAAAAGGCCGCGTCCAAACACCAGAGGGCGCGCATGTGATTCAACTGGCGCCTTTTGAAACACATGCTGAGGTTTGTCAAGACGAACTGCCTTGGTCAGACACCACACGCAGTGGCTTCACAGTGATTGTAAGCAGCCACTTGTCGGCTGCTTCAGCGCAATGGCTGACCCAACACGGCATGTCAAGCCTGGCGGCTTAAACCATTCACTTCCAAGGATCGATGGTCATGTGAATGGCGTCTTCTGCGCCTTCACCCACCAATGAACGAATGGCGTATTCGGTTTGATCCAAACCAAACATGTGGGTGCTCATTGATCGCACATTGTGGCGATTGCCCGCGATCAACTGAAGTGCGAGCTCGACAGATTCATAACTGTGGCCGCGCATGCCTTTGACCGTCAGGAATTTGGCAATGATCATGTCGCTGTCAAACTGCGGCACTTTCTGGCGCTTGATGCCGCCCAAAATCACACGGCCTTTTTTGCGCGCCAATTGAATGGCACTGATCACTGAGGCTGGACCACCCGAGGCACAGTCAATTACCAAGTCGGCCATTTGACCGCCGGTGATGTCGGCCACAGATTCAAGCAAGTCTTCATCGCCAATGGCCACCGTGTGGCTGGCACCCAGGTGCTTGGCCATGGCCAAACGTTTTTTGTCGGAGGGTGTGTTCAAACCCGTCACAATGATTTTGTCGACGCCCGCTTCACGCGCAGCCACCACACAGGACAAGCCTTGTTGGCCAGGGCCTTGAATCAACACCGTTTGGCCTGGGCCCGCACCGCCGTGCAGGTAAGTCCACTCAATGCCATTGGACATGGGCAAAGCCAAAGCCGCATACTTGGGCTCAAGACCTGCAGGCACTTTGTGAAACACGGTATTCATGTGCAGCTCTTGGTACTGGGCAAAACCACCCCACAAACCCGAGCCACGGTTCAATCCCGTCGCGCCATAGCGAGGACCGCCCAAGCGCCAATCGGTGGCATTGCACAAACGAAAATCACCGCTGCGGCAAAAATCACAATGGCCACAGGGCAGGTACTCTTCCAAGGCCACCAAGTCACCTTCTTTCACACCCCATTTGGGGCCTGCAATGGCACCGACTTCTTGCACATAGCCCACCGTCTCGTGACCCAAAATGGCGGGGCCTTGCAGCTTGGGAAAGTCTTGGAAAAACATCCAATCGCTACCGCAGACACCGGTGACCGCCACTTTCAACAAGCCCGCATCCGGTTTGGGATCGGGTGTTTGAAAGTTTTGAATCTCGATGGTGCCGTTGGGCATGGCCACGGCGGCCTTGAATGTTTGTCCCATGAGTAACCTTTTTTAGACGCTAGAGTGTGGCTTGCCAGGTGCAGACTTGAAGTGCTCTTTGGCACCTTCTTTGTAATGCACATCGCGCTTCAACAAAACGGCCACTGAGCGAACTTTTTGATGCTCAGGGTTCAATCCGGGCAATTCAAAATCTGGGTTCTCAGCCAAAGCACGTGCCGCTTTGATCAAACGCTGACGCGCCATGATGATGCCGTTGTCGGTGGACACCAAGTTCTCTTTGGTGCGGTCTTGAATGCTGCCCATGCTTTCTTGCAATGACGCGTCTTGCATGCCAATGCCTTCAATGCCGCTGTACAACAAACCTTCTTTTTGAGCCTTGCGGTCCATCAAGTAGTCGTTGTCCATGCGCTGCAAAGGCACATAGTTTTTGTCGACCTTCACGTGAATGCTGGCACCGCCCTTCATGGCGTCCACTTCTTCCTTGGTCAATGCGCGTGTGGGATGGTAGTCAAAGCTCCATGTCCAGCACGCGTGGTCATTGATAGGCACCCAGAAGTGACCGTGCACAGGGTGATCACCGCGGGGTGGCACCATGGTGAAGCAAGGCATGATCCAGGGTGTGATGCGCCAGTAGTACTGGTCGTCTTCCGCATTGCGGCGAGCACCCACCAACAAACCACCATCGGCCTCAACCACTTCAAAGACAGGGCTCAAGTCATTCAAGTTGTATTGGTTGCCTTTGGCGCCTTTGAACAAGGGGTCTCGGCTGAGTGACGCGCTGTGCAAGAAAGACACGTGGCTGGAATCAATGCCGCCTTCCAATGCTTGCAACCAGTTGCTGGCTTGCAAACGCTTGGACATGTAAGAGTGCTCGCGTGGCAAGGTGGCAAATTCCCACTCTGGCAGCGGCGGTTGCTTGTCTGCAGGGCCCATGTACACCCAGATCACGCCACCGCGCTCTACCATGGGGTAAGACTTCAACTTGATGCGCTCACAGTAGCCAGATGTCGGCTCAGAGGGCACTTCCGTGCAATTGCCGTTCACGTCGTATTTCCAACCGTGGTAAGGGCAACGAATGCCGTTCTCTTCATTGCGACCAAACCACAGAGACACGCCACGGTGGGCGCAAAACTCATCGATCAAGCCCAACTTGCCTTCGGTGTCGCGGAAGGCGAGCATTTTTTCTGACAGCAATTCCAAACGCACGGGTTCGCAATCAGGGCCGGGCAATTGCTCGGACAACAAGGCAGGCAACCAGTAACGACGGAACAGATTGCCCATGGGGGTGCCAGGACCAGTTTGGGTTACCAGGTCATTGAGTTCTTTTTTCAACATGAACGTCTCTCCTCAAGTGCTCTCGCACGGGGTCATAAAATGGTGCTTGTTTCTGTGTGAAATTTTCGCCGATGGGATCGTTCCACATAAAAGAACAATGTTCTTTCATTGGAAACGAGGTTATCATCTGCGGCTTGTCATTGTCAACTGGAGATTCTTTATGTCGGGTGCGTGCCGTTTTCTCTCTTTGTGCAAAGCAGCTGAGGTTGCTGAAGGCAAAGCCATCAAGGTCGAAAAAGACGGCCTGACCTTGGCTGTGTTCAATATTGACGGTGAATACTTCGTCACCGACGACACCTGCACACACGGCCCTGGCTCTCTGTCAGAGGGCCCCATCGATGGCGAGGTGGTCGAGTGCGACTTTCACAATGGCGCCTTCAACATCAAAACCGGTGCGGTGGTGGCAGCGCCCTGCATGATCCCTTTGAAAACCTACAAAGCCCGTCTGCAAGGTGATGAGATCGAAATCGAAACCTGAGAAAGCAGCCTCGCGGCAATCGTTTTTCTCACACTACCGTGAAAAAAAAGGCCCTTTTCAGGGCCTTTTTTGTGGGCGAATTCTGACAACTCCCAAGATCAATTCTCAGGCTTCACCGTTTTGATCATGGGCGCCCATTGCTTCAACTCTTCACCCACATATTGGGTAAAACGAGCTGAATCCCAGTCGAATGTTTCCATCGAACTTTTGGCCAACATGTCCTTGGCTGCCTGGCTTTGCATGATCTTGCGAACCTCCTTGTTCAGCTTGTCGACCACGGGGGCAGGCATGCCGGGGGGGCCGGACAAAGAGAACCATGTCAGTGCCACCAACTTGGGATAGCCCTGCTCTGCAAATGTGGGGACATTTGGAAATTCTGGCATGCGCTTGGACGATGTGATGGCCAAGGCTCGCAACTTGCCAGCCTGAATTTGCGCACTGGCTGTCGACAAGGTGGTGAACAAGGCGGGGATGTGACCCGCAATGGTGTCGGCCACCGCGGGGCTGCCGCCTTTGTAAGCCACGTGCTGCATGGGCGTCTTGGACATCACCTCAAAGGCTTCACCAATCAGATAGCCATGTGTCCCTTTGCCAGGCGAGCCCCAACTGACGGGATTGGCTTTGGCATAGGCCATGAAACTTTTCAGATCTGTGATGGGCAATTGGGCATTGACGGCCAGCACGATGGGTGGGCCGCCCAACATGGCAATGTGCGTAAAGTCCTTGATGGGATCGTAGGTTTTGGGATTTTCAGAGGGGCCAATGACGTGAGATGCTACGCCCGAGATCACCAAGTTGTAGCCGTCCGGCGCAGACTTGGACACCTGTTGGGAGCCAATCATGCCGCCGGCGCCGCCTTTGTTTTCAATCACAAAGGGTTGCTTGAGTGATTCGGTCAAGCCCACAGAAATGAGGCGACCCAGGCTGTCAGAGCTGCCGCCTGCTGCGTAGGGCACGACAATTTTGACGGGGCGTTGTGGCCAGGCAGCGTCTTGCGCCGATGCCGTCAGCGCACCCAGCGCCGCCAGCAGGCACACCCCTGTGCGCCATGCGCCAACGGCTGACGACAGGGCCGTCTGTTGTACAAATTCGAGACTAAGGGAAAAGCGTTTCACGTTCAAATCCTTCAAGCAAACCCAGCTGGGCATGCTCTGAACTGTCGGTGAAACGCCTCATGCTGTCAAGCATAGAGAACCGTCGTTCCTCATATGGGAACGAGCAATTCTCACAGCTTGGCGTGTCTCAAACGGAACTGTGTGGTTTGCCCGGCGTCGCGCGCAATGCCTCTTGGGCCGCATCCTTGAAGGCCAAATCTCGCTTCAACAAAATCGCTGCCGAACGAACCTTTTGCGCCTCAGGATCGATGCCAGGCAATTTGTAATTGGGATCTTCCGCCAAAGCTTTGGCCGCTTTCATCAAACGCTGTCGCGTCATGATGATGCCGTTGTCGGTCGACACCAAATTCTCTTTGGTGCGGTCTTGAATGGTGCCCATGCTTTCTTGCAAGGACGCATCCTGAATGCCGATGCCTTCAATGCCACTGTAGAAAATGCGCTTGCGTTGCGCATCGCGGTCCATGCCGTAGTTGTTTTCTTTGCGCTGCAGCGGTTTGTAATCGGCATCAACCTTCACGTGGACGCTGGCGCCACCTTCCATGGCGGAGCGCTCTGCATGCGTCAATGCGCGCGTAGGATGGTAGTCAAAGCTCCATGCCCAGCAGGCATGGTCATTGATCGGCACCCAGAAGTGGCCATGCACCGGGTGATCACCGCGCGGCGGCACCACGGTGTAATTTGGCATCACCCACGGTGTGATGCGCCAGTAGTATTGGTCGTCCTCCGCATTGCGGCGCGCCCCAATGTACAAGCCACCGGTTGCCTCGACCACTTCAAACACGGGGCTCAAATCATTCAAGTTGTACTGATTGCCCTTGGCCCCTTTGAACAAGGGATCGGTGTTCAAACTGCCACTGTGCAAGAAAGACACATGGCTTGAGTCAATGCCCCCCTCCAAAGCTTGGAGCCAATTGCACTCTTGGTAGCGCTTGGACATGTACGACTGCTCGGCCGGTACGGTGGCAAATTCATATTCAGGGAAGGGCGGCTGCTTGTCGGCTGGGCCCATGTACACCCAGATCACACCACCGCGTTCAATCATGGGATAAGACTTTAGCTTGATGCGGTCACAGTAGCCGGAAGTGGGCTCGGAAGGAACTTCAATGCACTGACCCTTGATGTCAAATTTCCAACCGTGATAAGGGCAACGCAACCCATTCTCTTCATTGCGACCAAACCACAAGGACACGCCGCGGTGCGCACAAAACTCATCAATCAAACCCAAGCGGCCTTGCGTGTCGCGAAAGGCCACCATCTTTTCGGAAAACAGCTCTAAGCGCACGGGATCGGAATCAGGGCCTGGCAACTGCTGCGACAACAAGGCAGGCATCCAATAGCGCCGAAACAGATTGCCCATGGCCGTGCCGGGGCCAGTTTGTGTGACGAGGTCGTTTTGCTCTTTTTTCAACATGTGCGGTCTCCGATGTGGAATGATTGTTCTGCATGAAAGAACAATGTTCCCTCATGAGAAACAATCTTAAAACCGCCGTGTTGTCGCTGTTTTGATCTACATCAGGAAACAGTGCTGCAAAAACAAGCACTGTGAATGGGCCGAAAGCGGCACTTGAGAAATTCTCTCAAGGCTTGACCCAGCCGGTGGACATCATCTTTTCGGAGACCGGTTTGGTCAAAAAGATGGTCGTCAAAATTCGCGTCAAATGAAATGCCGTCACGATGGGTGCGCCCAAACCAAAGGCCTTCGACAAGATGCCCATCTCGGTCATGCCGCCAGGCGCCATCGACAAGAAGGCCGTCATGATGGCAATGCCAGCACCTTGAGAAATGAACCATGCCGCCACCATGCACACACTCAAAATGCCCAAAGTGACCACCGCAACCGAAGCCAAAGTGCGAGGGGCACGCGTGAAAAAAGCACGGTTGATGTGTTGACCCAAGCCCCAGCCAATCACGATTTGTGCGGCAATCAATCCCAAATCGGGCAAGCGTCCTGTCACTTCATGGTTGGCGCAAATGGCGGCAATCAACAAGGCGCCCAAGACCCATGGATTGGGCGTGCGAATTTTTTGAAAACCCCAACCGACCGCCGTCGCGGTGATCAGCAAGCCCAATGTCACAGGCCAACTCAGCACGCCAATGCCTGGCGTGGGCATGATGGGTGTGGCGCCGCTGGCCCATGCAATGTAAGAGGCTGTGGAGGTGACCATCATGATGCGCACCGCATGCGCAGAAGCAACCACAGCACCATCGGCACCGGCACGTTGCGCCTGCACCGACATCTCGGCCGAAGCACCCAAGGCCACTGAATAAATGGCGGTGGGCCCATCAACCTTCGCCAACTTTTGCAAAGCCCGCGCCGACATCACCGACATGAAGATGCCCACAAACGCACCGAGCACCATCCAAGGCGCCAGTCCACCAATCAAGGCCAACACCGCTGGTGTGAAATACAAACCGATGGAAGCACCAATGTAGATTTGCGCAGACTTGCGCGCCAGCACCGGTTGTTTGTGAACGCGATTGGCCATGCTGACGCAGGCCACCGCCACCATGGGACCTAAGACCCAAGGCAATGGCACATGCAGATGAAATGCGCACCAACCACCCGCGACTGCAAAGCCGATGGTCAAGACCAAGCGGAACCAGCGATCAAGGTCCCACATCATCAGGAACCCAAATAGGTGCCGCCATTCACATGCATCACTTGACCCGTTACAAAGCGTGCTTGATCGCTTGCCAAGAATGCCACCATGGCAGCCACTTCCTCGGCTGTGCCGCGGCGGTCCATCAAGGGATGGTGCTTGGCATGGTGGTTGGGCTCTGCCGAAGCAGTACCGCTGTTGCGCTTGGTAGAGATCATGCCGGGTGAGACACAGTTGACCGTGATGCTCGGCGCCAAGTCATGTGCCAAGGCACGCGTCAAACCCACCAAACCTGATTTGGCTGTGACCACATGCGGGCGGTTCATGGCGCCGGTGTGCGCAGTGAGACCGCCAATGTTGATCACTGCACCCATGGGGGATTGACGTAGCATTGGCAGCGCTGCTTGACTGCAATAAAACGCACCATCCAACACCACGGCCAAGGTGTTGCGCCAATCTTCGACCGATACTTGATCAATCGGCGCTTCGCGGCGAATGGCGGCATTGTTCACCACCACATCCAAGCGGCCCCACGTGGTTTGAATCAAATCCATCATGCCTTGCACGCTCTGCCTGTCGGTGACATCGGCCACGCACAACAAGGCGGGTGTACCCAAAGCCAACAATTCATCGACCACCGCTTGGCCCTCGCTGACAGATGCCCGCACATTGATGGCCAACGCAAAACCTTGTTTCGCCAAAGTGTGTGCAATGGCGCGGCCAATGTTGCGACCTGCGCCAGTGACCAAGGCCACTTTCTGATCTGGCTTCAGTGTTGTCATGTTTGTTTCCGATACTGCTCAATTCAATTCAAGGACATGGGCTTACTTCACCGCCAAGCTGCTCAAGGAGACGGTGCTGGCTTTGAACATGCCCTGTACTTGCGACAAAATACTTTGCGTTTGCTCGGCATCCAAGCCGCCAAATTTGCAATTGGCTTTGAACTTTTGCAACAGGTCTGCATCGGACATGGGATGGTCCACACCGCCTTTGAAGAAGCCCTGGCGCTGCTCTAACACTTGGCCGTTTTTCAGATGCACGCGCACATGGCCCGTAAACTGTTTGGGATAGGGGTTCTGAGGATCAACGATGTAACTCACCTTGGCGGCCAGTGCGCGAATGTCTGCACCTTGTACCACCTCTTCTGTATAAGCCTCAAGGCCCGCATCGTCCAACATCAAACCCGCTGCAATGGCATAAGGAATGCTGAACTTGGCCGCATACGCATTCGGCGGTGAATGCTTGAGTGACAAGGGCTCCCACAAGCGATGCACGATGCCTTCCGCGGTATCGCATTCAATGCGATCAATTTCGCTTAAGGCCACGTTTTGCTTTGCCAAATCCTGACGAATCAAACGTGCGCAATCAATGAAAGGGTGTGCCATGGTGCCGCATGCGTACGGCTTGAAAGCAATGGTGGTCCAAATCCAAGACTGGCCAAAATCTTTCATCATGGCGTCAAAATTGCCATCTGTGGTGTTGGCAAAACCATGGAACAAACCATGGTGGCCTTCAAACACAGTGGCAGGGCCTTTGAAGCCGGCTTGTGCCATGCGCACCGCGCGGTATGCCGATTGCGCAGCCCATCCGGGGTGCATGCGCTTGGTCCAAGAACCATCGGCCAAGTACTCAATGATGCCGCCCGCCATGCTGCCTGCAATGCCAAAGGCATTGACCAACTGTTCTTCTGTCAAATTGAGTGCAGCGCCCAAACCAGCGACGCCGCCCATCACACCAAAAATAGCCGTGGGGTGGAAACCGGCTTTGTGAACACGCGTGGGTGCCACTGCACACAAACGGCACATCACCTCAACACCGATGGCCACACCGCGCAGCAATTGTTCGCCCGACAAACCATGACGCTCTGCAGCAGCCAACAAAGCCGGCACGATGACCACGCCCGCATGCACAGGGCCGCCTTCATAAGTGTCGTCAAAGTCTTCGCCGTGCGCTGCGATGCCGTTCACAAACGCAGCGCCTTCTACGCCGCACTTCTGCGAGAAACCAAACACCGTGCAATTGCCGTCTTGCTCAAAAGAGCTGAGCGCTGCTTTGACATACGTTTCGTGGCGCGCCGCAATGCAAATGCCCGCCACGTCCAAGATCAAACGCTGGCCCACTTGCTGACCCAATGTTTCTTTTTCTGGATGTGCGCGAACGATGCCCGCCGCTAACTGTGTCGCAATCGTGGCTTTGTTTGTGTCAACTGTCATGTGATTAGCCTTTGGCCTCTTGTCTGTCTGTGAATTCTTTCCATGCGGTGTACAAGGTCAGCACCAAGGCCAAACCCAGCAAGCCAGCCGACACGGGATCGGTGATGAAGATGCTGTGCTCACCGCCAGAAATGAGCAGGCTGCGGCGGTAGTTGGACTCCACCAAATAACCCAACACCAAACCCAACACCAAAGGCAACACAGGCAAGCGCAACAAGCGCAGCACATAGCCCAACACACCAACACCCAACACCAGGCCGCATTCAAAAATACTTTGGTGAATGGCAAACACGCCCGACATCACCAAGGCCAAAATGAATGCAATCAAATAAGGCTTAGGTCGGTTCACCAGCCACATGCAAGGCGACAGAATCACCAAGCCGATCAAGAGCATGGCGATGTTGGCGATGAACAAACCACCATACAAACCGTAAACCACTTCGGGTGCTTTTTGAAACAGCATCGGACCCGGTTGCAAACCGTGAATCAAAAAACCACCCAACAAAATCGCTGCCGAGTTAGAACCCGGAATGCCCAAGCTGAGCAATGGCACCAAGGCTGTGGCGGTCACCACATTGTTGGCTGATTCGGGCGCGGCCACACCTTCCGGTGAGCCTTTGCCAAATTCTTCAGGGTGTTTGGACCAACGTTTGGCTTCCGAATACGCCATGAAAGCGGCAATGGTGCCACCTGCGCCAGGCGTCACGCCCTCCACGGTGCCGATGGCTGCGCCAATCGCTTGCGGTTTGAAAAGACGTTTGGTCAAGGCCCAGTTGGGCAGCTTGAGTTTGGTCGATGCATTGCCACCACTGGCCCAAGCAGGCTCGCCAATTTGCACCAGCATTTCTGTCACGGCAAACAAGCCCACCATGATCAGGATGGGCTTCACACCGTCCAACAAATCTTCCGAACCGAACGTGAAGCGTTGCACACCCGAGACCGGATCACTGCCGATGAAGGCAATCATCAAGCCGATGCATGCTGCGATCAAACCGCGCATCAACGAGCCGCCAGACAATCCAGCGATAACAGAGAGCCCCAAAATGCCCAAAGAAAAATAAGCCGCAGGTGTAAATGCCAAGGCCACTTTGGCCAAACTCTCAGTGCACAAAACCAGCACAGCCAAACCAAACAAGCCGCCCACCAAACCCGACATCAAAGAAATGCCCAAAGCTTCGCCTGCGCGACCTTGCTTGGCCATTTCGTAACCATCAATGACCGTGGCAGAGGCTGAATTGGTGCCCGGAGTGCGAATCAAAATAGCAGGGATCGACCCCCCGTATTCAGCACCCACATACACGCTGGCCAGCAGCACCAAGGCATTGGTCGCTTCCATGCCGACGGTAAACGGCAACAACAAGGCCATGGCAATCGAGGGCGAAATACCCGGCAATGCACCGCCAAAAATGCCCCACAACACGCCTGCAAACGCAGACAAAATGATCCAACCTGAAGCCAGGTTGGACATCGCTGTCAAAAAACTGTCCATGCTTATTTCCCCAACCACATGGGCCACAGGCCGACAGGCAATCTAATTTCCAGCGTCCAATCGAAGACGAACCACAGAAGGGGTCCTGCCAAAACTGCACACAAGGCCAAAGAGGTGTAAGCCCTTGCGCCCGCAAACCATGCAGCCGCACCGACCAACAAGCCGATCGACAAGACGTAACCCAAAATGGGCAACAAGAAAACATAGGCCACCAAAATCAGCAGCAAGCCCAGCGCCATCGCATGCGGATGTTGGCTGCCACCTTCGCTTGGTGCTTCTTCTGTCTCATTCAACATGCTTGCTTTGGATTTGAAAGACTTCACAAACAGAAACAGTGAAGCAATCAACAGCACCACACCCACGCCAGTGGGCACACCAGAGGCACCGACTGCATCGGCTAACAAACTGTCTTCAATCGATTGCGCATTGGCGATGTAACAGGCCGCCAGCAGCATGCCAAGGCCACCCGAGATCCGATCAACCAAGGCGTCGTTCATTTGAGCAATCCCATTTCTTTGAACGAAGCTGCGGTTTCAGCCGCCACATCGGCGGTGAATTTGCGAGCAGCTTCGCGGCCTAACAACATGGGGGTCAAATTGTCTTTGGTGTACTCGGCTTTGTAAGCAGGTGACTCCAACACTTTGCGCACGCCATCTTCCCAAGCTTTGGCCACACTGTCGGGCACACCCTTGGGACTGGCGATGCCGCGGAATTTGCGAATCACCACGTCATAACCTTGTTCTTTAGCCGTTGGCAACTGTGGCAAACCGGCCAAACGTTTTTCTGACAAGGTTGCCAACAGACGCACTTTGCCGGCTTCCAATTGCCCTTGCAATTCTTGAATTTCACCAATGCCGATGTCGTACGTGCCATTGAGCACGCCGATCATCATGTCACCACCACCCTCGTGACTCACGATGGGTACTTTGACATTGGCCGCACGCGCCAACTTCTCCATGCCAATGCGCTCCAGCGATGCGGGATTGGCTGCCCCCCAGCGTGACTTGCCAGGATTGGCTTTGGCAAAAGCCATCACATCTTGCAAAGATTTATAGGGAGAGTCGGCACGGGTGAACACCACTTCTGGATCGATGAAGACGATCAACATGGGGTCCAAGCCCTCATAACCCACACTGGGTTTCGACAGCAAGGTGGTTTGAATGTAGGTCGGTGTGGTGCCATAAAAGGTAGCGCCATCAGGTGCCGCCTTGGCCACATGCGCCAACGCTTTGGCACCACTGCCACCGCGAATGTTTTCCACCGCAAAATTGGTTTTCATCACGCCGCTTAAATGTTTGCTCAAGTCGCGCAAAAATACGTCGGTGCCGCCACCTGGACTGGAGTGCGTGACCAAGGTCACGCGGCTCACGGGGTAGGGCGCAGCTGCTGCACCGGCCGCAGCGTTTTGTGCCATCGCAGGGGACAGGCTCCAGCATGCCATCGACAATGCCAAAGCCGCTTTCAAACCAACAATGCGTTTCATGTGTGTCTCCGTTTTACGAAAAAAAATCCCGAGGCAGGTGCCATCGGGATCGGGGTTTTGCCAGCTTACTGGGTCAAGCTCTTGAGCAAGGCTTTCAAATCATTTTGCGCAGCCAAGCTCATGCACAAGTTCCAAGCTTCTTCCGTTTTGGCGGCGCCCAAAATAGGCGTGCTTTGATCGACAAACTTGGCCTTGAGTTGCTCGTTGCTCATGGGCTTTTCCAAACTGCCAATGGCGCGCTCAATGTAGATGTGGTGCTTTTGGCCGTCGGTGGTTTTCAAGGTCACATCGACAGAAGCTTCGTGGATGCTGCGGTCCACAATCAATTCGACTTTGTCTCGCACGCCAATCACCAGCGGTGAGCGCACCACGTCGTCGGCGTACTCGTGTTCGCCGGCGCGGCCGTAGATCAATGCCACAGCGCATGAATGAAAGACACTGAACTTGGCCAACAAGCCATCGGTCGGTGTTTTCTTTCCCGTGAGTTCTTGCACCAAGGGGTGCGCCTTCAAAGTCACTTTAGCCACTTGTTCGGGCTTCAAGTTGTGCTTCTCACGCAATTGCACGCATGCGTCGATGGCGGGGTGAATCACGATGCCGCAAGCAAATGGCTTGTACGTGTTGAGTTCAATTTCCCAAGACTTGCCCAGGTTCTCCGTGACTTCTTTCCAATCGGTTTTGTCAGAGAACACTTGCATCAAACCGCGCGGTGCTTCCAAAGCGCGGGGTGATGCGGTGTAACCGTGCTTGGCCATCAAAGCAGACATCAAGCCCACTTTGGCTGCACCACCGGGGTGGAAAGGCTTGGTCATGGTGCCGAATTGTTCACGCAGGCCCACAGGTTGTGACGCGGCAATGCCCAAAGCCATTTGCGTTTGCTTGGCGTTCAAGCCCAACAGGCGTGAGCAGGCTGCAGCACTGCCCAACATGCCCGTGGAGCCGGTGATGTGCCAGCCACGGTCGTAGTGGTTGGGATACACCGCATTGCCCACGCGGCAAGAAACTTCCACGCCCAGCACCAACGCATCGATCAATTGACGGCCGGTTGAACCCAGGTGCTCACCCAAAGCCAAGATGGCAGAAGCCACAGGACCGGCGGGGTGAATGATGGTTTTCAGGTGCGTGTCATCAAAGTCAAAGGTGTGCGAGCTGATGCCGTTCAGCAAGGCGGCATTGGCCATGTCAACGCGATCGCTGCGGCCTAAGACGGAAGCTTGCGCGGAAGGGGCCAGTTCTTTAACAGCACCCAATGCGGCTTCGATGGTTTCGTGAGTGCTAGGACCGACGGCGCAGCCAGCCCAGTTGGCAAAGGTGCGGTGGGCTTGGGCTTCAACAGCGTCCGACCAGCCCTTGGAGGGGTGGTTGGCCACAAATTCGGCCAGCAGTTGGGTAATGGCGGGGGCGTTGGCGTCGGCAACGACGGTCGTATTGCGTGCAGTCATGTCAAAAAAAGGGCTTGTCGCCTCAAAATAGGGAAATCAAATGGAGCGCCGATCATAGGTGAATCGAGGATTTTTCGCAGACTTGCTCACAGAGAACAGGGCGAAAACCGCCTAATGCGCACAATTCTGCTAGAGATTTCCTCACATTATTTGAAGCCTGGCCCTCGGTGTGGCTTGGGCCCGACGTTCGGTGACTCATTGACCCATGTCAGCCAGAGGAAAAGTCTCTCGGTTTAGACTCGGGGTATTCGATTTGATGGCCAACCAGCACTGCTGCTGCGCCCTGTTTATGACTACACAAGCCACACCTGAAAACGCCCCGATCCCTCTGGATCAAGAAATGCCGCACCGCAAAGTCATCCGCCAATGGCTGTTGCCTTTGTCTGAGCGCTCTACCTTGCGCGCGTTCGTCCTGTTATTGATTGACACGGCTCTGTTTGTTGGGCTGATCGCAGGCACCGTTGCGCTTGAGTCTGTCTGGCTTAAGTTGCTCTGCGGCTTGGCGGCTGGCTTTGTCATTGGCCGCCTCTTCATCATTGGCCATGACGCTTGCCACCAAAGCCTCACGCCCCACCGCGAGTTGAACAAATGGATTGGCCGTTACGCATTCTTGTACTCGCTCACGCCCTACAGCTTGTGGGACACCGGTCACAACGTGGTGCACCACGGTTACACCAACTTGAAGGGCGTTGACTTTGTCTGGACGCCGCTCACAGCCGAAGAGTTTGCAGCACTCGGCCCCATCGATCGTTTGTTGCAGTACCTTTATCGCAGTGGATGGGCGCCCGGTCTGTATTACCTGATTGAAATTTGGTGGAAGCGCGAATTCTTCCCCAACAAAACACACATGCCCACACGTCGTCCTATTTTCTTCAAGGACAGTTTGTTGGTCACCGTGTTTGGTGTCTTGTGGGTCGGTGTGATGGCCTATGCAGCAGGCGCCACAGGCCAGTCCGTCTGGCTCACATTGCTGATGGGCGTGCTGGTGCCTTTCTTGTTCTGGAACACCATGATTGGTTTTGTGGTCTATGTTCACCACACCCATGTGCGTGTGTCTTGGCACAACGAAAAATCGGCTTGGACCAAAGCACAACCCTTTGTGTCCACCACCGTGCACCTCACCTTCCCCATGAAAATTGGCAACATGGTTCACCACATCATGGAGCACACCGCGCACCACGTGGACATGAGCATTCCGCTTTACCGCTTGAAGCAAGCGCAAGCTAAGCTGGAAGAAATGCTGCCAGGTCGCATCATTGTTCAGCCCTTCTCTTGGAGCTGGTATTTCAAAACAGCCAAGGCCTGCAAGCTTTACGACTTCACACGTGAATGCTGGACTGACTTTCAAGGACAGATGACGAGCCCTGTTCGCGGCAATTTGCCCGCCAAAACTTAAAGCTGTCCGAGCATCTGCTCCAACCGCGCAAGCAAAAAGGCCGCTGACATCAGCGGCCTTTTTTGTGGTGCCGACCGCATTGCGCGGGCTTGGGCAAGCGGTGTTTACTGCGTGCGCTTCGTCAAAATTTCCAACGCCGGTAAAGTCTTGCCTTCCAGCATTTCCAAGAAAGCGCCGCCACCAGTCGAGATGTAGCCCACTTGTTTCTCAATGCCGTACTTGGCAATGGCAGCCAAGGTGTCACCACCGCCCGCAATGCTGAAAGCTTTCGATTCGGCAATGGCCTGTGCAATGACGCGTGTGCCGTTTGCAAACGCGTCAAACTCAAACACGCCAACGGGGCCATTCCACACAATGGTGCCCGCCGCTTTGAGTTGCGTGGCCAATTTGGCCGCCGTCTCCGGGCCAATGTCCAAAATCAAATCGTCATCGGCCACCTCCGTGGCTTTCTTCACGGTGGCAACGGCATCCGCTGAAAAAGTTTTGGCGGTGACAACATCGGTGGGGATCGGCACTTCGGCGCCGCGCGCTTTCATGATGTCGATCACGGCTTTGGCTTCTGCCAACAAATCGGGTTCAGCCAAGCTCTTGCCAATTTTCAAACCAGCGGCCAGCATGAAGGTGTTGGCAATGCCACCGCCCACAATCAGTTGGTCCACCTTGTCGGCCAAGCTCTTCAAAATGGTGAGCTTGGTCGACACTTTGCTGCCCGCCACAATGGCGGCCAAGGGACGTGCAGGATGGGCCAAGGCTTTGTTAATGGCGTCAATTTCGGCTGCCAACAAAGGGCCTGCGCACGCCACTTTGGCGTATTCGGCAATGCCGTAGGTGGTGCCTTCTGCGCGGTGCGCCGTGCCAAACGCATCGTTCACAAAAATGTCGCAAAGTGCGGCCATTTTTTGGGCCAATTCGGAGTTGTTCTTTTTCTCGCCTTTGTTCACGCGGCAGTTTTCGAGCAGCACCACTTGGCCTGCCGCCACGTCCACACCGTCCACCCAATTGGCTTTGAGCACCACATCACGGTCCAGCAATTCAGCCAAGCGTTTGGCAACGGGCGCCAAAGAATCTTCGGCCTTGAATTCGCCTTCGGTGGGACGACCCAAATGACTGGTGACCATGACGGCAGCGCCAGCATCGAGTGCCATTTGAATGCAAGGCACAGAGGCACGGATGCGCGTGTCTTCGGTGATGTCGCCCGCATCGTTTTGCGGCACGTTCAAATCGGCACGGATGAAAACACGTTGGCCTTTGACCTTGCCTTGCTGGCACAAATCAGTAAAACGAATGACGTTCATGGAAATTCTCTTGGATAACAAAAATGAATGAGTCGTCTTCTGATCCCTCAGAGACTTTTCACAACAAACAGAATTTTAGTCGGGCAAGCTTGCGCAAACCTAACCACCGCTTTTGTAACAAGGCGTGACTTACCAACCTGCGAGCAAGTGCAAGGGCAAGAAAGTCAGCATGCCCACCACAATCGTCAAGAGCACGTTGCGGCGCCAAAAGTAAACGGCGGCGCCCACTGCGGCGCCCATCCACCGGGCGTCCATCCAGGTGTGCAAAAACTCGCCTTGTTGCATCAAAATTTCAGGCAAGACCACCGCCGCCATGGCCGCAATGGGCGCATATTGCAAACCCCGCTGCGCCCAATCGGGCAAGGCCCATTCTTCACTTGAGAAGAAAAAGAAACTGCGCGTCAAAATGGTGACGCCCGTCAAACCCACAATCACAGCCAGGGTCCACAGATCGGTGCCTTCAAAGAAACTCATGCCGCCGCTCCTGCACGTTTGGTTTGAAAGCGTTCAAGCGACATGCTCAACAACACGGCCACACCGATCGCCAACACAATGTTCAACTTCAACGGCAAGTGATAGGCCATGATGGCCGTTGCCGCAGCCACAGCTGCTGCAAAGATGCGCATCCGTGTGCTGGCCAAAGAGCACAAAATGCCCACCAAGCACAAGGTGCCAGCAAAGCCCAAGCCCCAAGACGTTGGAATGATCTTGGCCAAAAAGATGCCAAAGAAACTGGCCACCATCCAACTCACCCACACGATGAAGGTGTTGCCCGCCAAGGATGCAGCTTGCGTCATTTGCTCTGCCGGCTCTTCACTCGGTTTGGCAAATCGGCGGGTGAACAACACATAACTGATGTCGGTGGTCAGATACCCGTGCACCATTCGTTCAAGACGTGGCAAATGCATCAAGTAAGGACGCAAGTGCAGACTGAACACCATGAAGCGCAAGTTGACGCAAAAGCCGGTGGCCAAAATCACCCAGACCGGCGCACCCGCCACAATCAAAGGCAATGCCGCCAATTGCGAACTGCCGGCATACACAAAGAGTGTCATGGCAATGGCCTCGAACACACTCATGCCCGAGTTGACCATGGCCACGCCCGTCATCAAACCCCAAGCGGCAACACCCGGTGCTTGCGGTGCCAAATCGCGCAGGCCTTCCATGAAGGCGGGATGGCGGTAATTCTCAGCTTTGAAAAACATCGCCCACCGTGCCCTTGAAATGGCGAACGAAATCGGCCACCGGTTGACGTTTACCGCCTGGTTTTTGCAATTGCGTGAGGCACAGCACACCTGCGCCACAAGCTACCTGCAAGCCAGACTCATCGATGGCCAGCAAGGTTCCTGGCTTGGCAAGGCTTGCATCAACAGGCGCATCTGCAAGCACCTGGGCTTGCCACACCTTGACCATTTCACCAGCCATCTGAGCGGTCATGCCAGGAAAGGGATCGAAGGCTCGAATGCGTTGTGACAGCTGTTGCGCACTCAATGTCCAGTCGATGGCCGCTTCGGCTTTTTCAATTTTGTGTGCGTACGTCACGCCTTCAGTGGGCTGCGCCACAGGTTTGAACTGGCCCACTTGTGTGAGCGCTTTGACAATCAAAGCGGCGCCCATGGTGGCCAGCTTGTCGTGCAAGGAGGCTGTCGTGTCTTGCGTCAAGATGGGCAATGTTTCTTCGAGCAACATGTCGCCCGTGTCCAAGCCCGCATCCATCTGCATGATGGTGACGCCTGTTTGTGCATCACCCGCCTCAATGGCGCGGTGAATGGGGGCTGCGCCGCGCCAGCGAGGCAACAAGGAGGCGTGAATGTTGAGGCAACCGTGCTTGGGTGCATCAAGCACCCATTGCGGCAAAATCAAACCATAAGCCGCCACCACCATCACATCGGCTTGCGCTTGCGCAATGAAGGCTTGTGCTGCAGCGGCTTCTTCGGGGTATTTGCCATCCAGCTTCAAACTGTGCGGCTGTACCACGGGCAAGTTGTGAGCAAGTGCAAATTGTTTGACAGCGGAGGCCTGCAACTTCATGCCGCGGCCGGCTGGACGATCAGGCTGCGTGAAAACGCCCACGATCTCATGGCCCGCTGCATGCAAAGCAGCCAATGCGCTGCGGGCAAATTCGGGAGTGCCCGCAAAAATCACGCGCATGGAACTTCTTTCTGTTGGAACAATTAAGCGTCTTCTCTTTGCGCTTTGAGCATTTTGGTTTTGATGCGGTTGCGTTTCAAGGGGGACAAATATTCCACAAACACTTTGCCCATCAAGTGGTCCAATTCGTGCTGAACGCAAACCGCCATCAAACCTTCTGCTTCCAACTCACGCACCTGACCCTGCGCGTCTGCCGCTTTGACTTTCACTGCAACCGCACGCTCCACACCATCGTAAATGCCGGGCACGGACAAGCAGCCCTCTTCGCCCTTCACGCGCTCTTCACTGAACCAGGTGATTTCAGGATTGATCAAGACCACGGGCTGGTTGCGTTCTTCTGACGTGTCCATCACCACCAAGCGTTGGTGCACATCCACTTGGGTGGCAGCCAGGCCCACACCCTGCGACTCGTACATGGTTTCGAGCATGTCTGCGATCAGTGCGCGCAACTTGTCATCAAACTCGGTGACGGGTTTGGCCACCTTGTGCAGGCGGGGGTCGGGATAGCAAAGAATGTTTAAAAGTGCCATGGTGATCTGTATTCAGCAATACCTCTATTTTCGCCAATTTAAAGAAGCCTTGCCGAAGTCAGCGGTAGGTTCTCAAAATCAAGCCATTGTCCAACCCTCTGCCTCAAGGATAAGCCATGGTTTCTACGCGCGAAAGTTTGCAAGCTTGGCTGCGCCTCAGCCTCACGGGAGGGGTTGGCAACAAGACGGCACGCGCTCTGCTGCAGGGCTTTGGCTTGCCTGAACGTATTTTTCAGCAAAGCCCCGCCAAGCTGCAGACCCTGGTCAGCCCCGCCATCAGCCAACAATTGTGTACCTTGCCCGCTGAATTGGAAGCCTTGCTCGACGTCACATGGGAATGGCTGAACACACCGGCACCTTTGCACATGGCCTCTTACAAGCCCCGGCAAACCGAAGGCGTTGTCATCGGCAAAAGGCTGCTGACGCTGGCCGACCCAGACTACCCCCAAAGCCTCATGCTCACCCCCGATCCACCCTTGATGTTGTATGCCATGGGCCAAACGCAGCACCTGCATTGGCTCAGCCCACCACCCTTGCAAGCCCCGCGTGCTGTGGCCATTGTGGGCAGCCGCAACCCCACCCCCCAAGGCAGTTTGAACGCACAAGACTTTGCACACAGTCTGTCTCAAGCCGGCCTCACCGTCATCTCCGGCCTGGCGCTGGGCATTGACACAGCGGCCCACAAGGGCGCGTTGGCGGGTGGCACTTTGGCCAACCCTTTGCACACCGTGGCCGTGGTCGGCACGGGCCTTGACCGTGTGTACCCGCATCAAAACCATGCCTTGGCGCAGCACATTGCACAACAAGGCTTGTTGCTCAGCGAGTACCCCTTGAACACGCCGCCCGTGATGGCCAACTTTCCAAAGCGCAATCGCCTCATTGCTGGTTTGTCCCAAGGGTGCTTGGTGGTCGAAGCAGCCCTGCGCTCTGGCTCACTCATCACCGCCAAGCAAGCCGTCGACATGGGCAAGGAGGTGTTTGCCATTCCAGGCTCCATTCACACCACGGTGGCCAAAGGATGCCATGACCTCATCAAACAAGGCGCCAAGCTGGTTGACAGTGCACACGACATCTTGGAAGAAATGAAAGACTTGCCCAGCCCAAGCATGGCTTTAAATAAATCTAGCCCAAGTGATATCGCCACATCTGCCACAGACAACAAAGACCGCCGCCATTCAAGCCCGTCCCATGCACAAGCCATCGCAGTGCACTTGGGCCATGTGCCCGTTGGCTTAGACGAGTTGCAGCGTCGAAGTGGCATGCCCACCTCGCAACTGCAAGCAGAATTATTTCAAATGGAATTGGCGGGCACTTTGGGGCGATTGCCTGGCGGCCTCTACCAGCAACTGACTAGGAAGTGAACCGCAACTGAGCCACAACTAAGCCACAACTGATTAGCAACTGAGCAGGCAGGGCACGCGCAGCCAACGTAGCCAGCGTGCCTGCCACTTTGCGTTAGACCACAGCGCCAGCGTTGGGGTCGTCTGGGTCTTCGTCTTTTTTGGGTGCGGCTTTGATCAGGTCTTCGCGCTGAATTCCCAACCACATGGCAATGGCGGCTGCCACAAACACCGACGAATAAATGCCAAACAAAATGCCGATGGTCAGGGCCATGGCAAAGTAGTGCAAGGTCTCGCCACCAAACAAGAGCATGGAGAGCACCATGATCTGCGTTGAACCGTGCGTGATGATGGTCCGGCTAATGGTGGACGTGATGGCGTTGTCGATGATTTCAACCGTGTTCATCTTGCGGTAGCGTCGGAAGTTCTCGCGAATTCGGTCAAAAATCACCACCGATTCGTTCACCGAATACCCCAACACGGCCAGCACAGCAGCCAACACCGCCAATGAAAACTCCCACTGGAAGAATGCAAAGAAGCCCAAGATGATGATGACGTCGTGCAAGTTGGCAATGATGGCTGCCACCGAGAATTTCCACTCGAAGCGCACTGCCAAATAAAGCATGATGCCGGCCACCACAAAGGCCAAAGCCTTCAGGCCATCGGCTGCCAATTCTTCACCGACCTGCGGGCCCACAAATTCTGTGCGGCGCAAAGTGGCTTCGGCGTTTTGCGTTTTCAAAGCGGCCATCAAGGTGTCGCTTTGCTGCGCAGAACTCACGCCCTTTTGCGCTGGCAAGCGAATCATCACATCGCGTGCGGTGCCAAAGTTTTGCACTTGGACATCGGTGTAGCCCAAACCCGAAACGACACTGCGCACTTGCTTCAGGTCAGCCGGTTGGCTGTAGCTCACTTCCATCACGGTACCGCCGGTGAACTCCACCGACAAATGCAAACCGCGGCTGAACAAAAAGAACACGGCCAACAAGAAAGTCACGAACGAGATCACGTTGAAGATCAACGCGTGCTTCATGAAGGGAATGTCTTTGCGGATTTTGAAAAATTCCATGATACTGCTCCGCTTTATGCTTTGTCGTCGGTTGTGGCAGGCACTGCCGCACCTTCAGGGCGCCAGACTGTGCCAATCGACACCGATTTGAGTTTCTTTTGACGGCCATACCAAAGATTGACCAAGCCACGTGAGAAGAACACGGCAGAGAACATGCTGGTCAAAATGCCCAAGCAATGCACCACCGCAAAACCACGCACAGGGCCAGAACCAAATGCCAACAAGGCCACACCTGCAATCAGGGTGGTGATGTTGGAGTCCAAGATGGTGGCCCATGCACGGTCGTAGCCTGCATGAATGGCGGCTTGCGGTGAAGCACCCAAGCGCAACTCTTCACGTACACGCTCATTGATCAGCACGTTGGAGTCAATGGCCATGCCCAGCGCCAAAGCCATCGCGGCCATACCTGGCAAGGTAAGGGTGGCTTGCAACATCGAGAGAACAGCCACCAACAGCAACAAGTTCACACCCAGGGCGATGCTGGAGAAAACGCCAAACACCATGTAATAAATGCACATGAACGCCACGATCACCAAGAAACCCCAGGTGACGCTGTTGAAGCCTTTGGCAATGTTTTCTGCGCCAAGGCTTGGGCCAATGGTGCGCTCTTCAATGATTTCCATGGGCGCAGCCAGAGAACCTGCACGCAACAACAAAGCGGTGTCGTTGGCTTCGCTGGTGGTCATGCGACCCGAGATTTGCACGCGACCGCCGCCAATTTCAGTGCGGATGACAGGTGCTGTCACCACTTCGCCTTTGCCTTTTTCAAACAGCAAAATGGCCATGCGCTTGCCCACATTTTCACGAGTCACATCTTTGAAGATGCGTGCGCCTTTGCCATCGAGCGACAAGTTGACGACGGGCTCTTGAGTTTGATTGTCAAAGCCAGGCTGTGCATCTGTCAGGTTGTCACCCGTCAAAATCACTTGCTTTTTCACAATCACAGGCTGCCCGTTGCGTTCTAAATAACGCTCAGAACCAAAAGGCACCATGCCATTGGTTTGCTCAGCTGAACGGGCTTCGCTGCTCTCGTCGACCAAGCGCACTTCCAAGGTGGCCGTGCGGCCCAAAATGTCTTTGGCTTTGGCCGTGTCTTGCACGCCTGGCAACTGAACCACAATGCGGTCCAAACCTTGCTGCTGAATCACAGGCTCGGCCACACCCAATTCATTGATGCGGTTGTGCAGGGTGGTGATGTTTTGTTTCAAGGCCTGCTCTTGCACGCGGCGTGCAGCTTCAGGTTTGATGGTGGCTGTGATTTTGAACTCAGTGCCTTCGGCCGCATCCACCGCTTGCAAATCTGCAAATTGATCGGTCAGCACGCGGCGCGCCGCATTCAACTGCGCTTGATCGCGCATGCGAATCTCAATGCTTTGCCCATTGCGTGCAATGCCGCCATGACGCACATCTTTTTCACGCAGAGCGGTGCGGATGTCGCCAGCCAATGAATCGGTCTTTTGTGTGAGGGCTGCTTTCATGTCGACTTGCAACATGAAGTGCACACCACCGCGCAAGTCCAAGCCCAAATACATGGGCGCTGCATGCAAGGACGAAAGCCAAGCTGGCGAGCGAGACAGCAAATTCAAAGCCACCACGTAACCATTCTCTGTGCCTTCTGGAATCAGCGCCTTTTGAATGGCGTCCTTGGCTTTGAGTTGTTGCTCGGTGCTTTCAAATCGAGCCTTGATGGAGTTGCCTTCCAGCGTTAAAGCTGCTGCCGGCACATTGGCGGCTTTGATCGCCTCGGCAACGCGCGCCAAAGTGGCGTCGTCAACTTTGGCGCTCATCTTGGACGATGACACCTGCACCGCCGGTGCTTCACCAAAAAAGTTAGGCAATGTGTAGACCACGCCCAACAACAAAGCGATCACGATGATCGCAAATTTCCACACCGGATAACGGTTCATGATGGCAGCCGCTTCAAAGAAGAAAAGAAAGCACTGAAGGAAAGTACCCAGGGCCTGCGCTTGAGCCTTTCGGACCCTTACTTGATCGTGCCTTTAGGCAAGACTTGCACCACGGCGGAACGTTGCATTTGAACTTCCACGCCATTGGCAATCTCAATGCTCAAAAAGCTGTCGCCCAGCTTGCTGACTTTGCCCAAAAAGCCGCCTGCTGTGATGATTTCATCGCCCTTGGCGAGCGCATCGATCATGGCCTTGTGTTCTTTTTGCTTCTTCATTTGGGGGCGAATCATGACGAAATACAGCACCACAAACATCAAGAGCAAGGGCAGCATGCTCATCAAAGAAGATTGCATGTCTCCACCAGCTGCGGCAGCTGCTGGGGCGGTTTGGGCAAATGCGGATGAAATGAACATCATCGAACTCCACTGATCTATCAATAAAAAATCCCTTGATGGCGGCATGAAAGCAGCCATTTGGGCCAACCATGGATTGTATGCGGGGCTATGATGAGGCCCAAAGACCTTGTCCAACTCGGGAGACGACCATGGCCAGCCATTCTCATGATCACGATCACGACCATTCCACCCTCAGTGAGATGGACGTCAGAGTTCGGGCCCTCGAAACCTTGCTGACCCAAAAAGGCTACATCGACACGGCGGCCATTGACCGCATCATCGAAACGTACGAAACCGAAGTTGGCCCCCACAACGGCGCCCAAGTGGTGGCCAAGGCTTGGGCCGAGCCAGACTTCAAAGCCTGGCTGCTGGAAGATGCCACGGCGGCCATCGCCTCATTGGGCTTTACAGGTCGCCAAGGCGAACACATGGTGGCTGTTGAAAACACCCCCGAGATGCACAACATGGTGGTTTGCACCCTGTGCAGTTGCTACCCCTGGACGGTCTTGGGCTTGCCACCGGTTTGGTACAAAAGTGCGGCTTATCGGTCGCGTGCGGTGCTGGAGCCGCGCAAAGTCTTGGCCGACTTTGGCGTGACATTGCCCCAAAGCACCCGCATTCGGGTTTGGGATTCCACCGCTGAAGTCCGCTATTTGGTCTTGCCCCGACGCCCCGCAGGCACGGAGAATTTGTCGCAAGCAGAATTGGCCAAGATGGTCACGCGCGACGCCATGATTGGGACGGCACTGGTATGAACGGCGTCCATGACATGGGCGGCCAACAAGGCTTTGGTCCCGTACACGTCGAAAAAAACGAGCCCCTTTTTCACGCTGACTGGGAAAGTCGGGCCATGGCGGTCACAGTGGCCATGGGCGCCAGCGGTCAGTGGAACATTGACCTGAGCCGCTCGGCACGCGAATCCTTGCCACCGGCCGTCTACTTGTCCAGCAGCTATTACGAAATATGGATTCGGGCCCTGGAGCAACTCATGCTGGCGCGCGGCATGGTGACGCAAGCAGAACTTGTCAGTGGTCAGATGACCCAAGCGCCCGTCAAAGTGAGCCGAGTGCTCACCCGAGACACCGTCGATGCCGCATTGAAAGCGGGAAGCCCCACAGAGCGGCCCATCGACTCACCTGCCTTGTTCAAGGTGGGCCAACAAGTTCGCGCGCGCAACATGCACCCCCAGGGTCATACCCGCTTGCCTCGCTATGTTCGTGGCCACACAGGGACAGTGGTCCGTGTGCATGGCGGCCATGTCTTCCCCGATGGTCACACCTTGCGCGCCACCCCGCCTTTCAACGTGCCCGTGCAATGGCTGTACACCGTGGTGTTTAAGGGCACCACCCTGTGGGGCGAGCAGAGCGATACCACTGTGGAGGTGACGGTGGACGCATGGGAGTCTTATTTAGAAGCCGTGGCCTAAAGCCTTTGCAAGCAGCCACCTGGACACAAGCAGTATGCAAAACACCCACCTGACACTTGAAGAGATTGCCCAACTCTGCGGCGGTCAAATGCCGCTGCCAGTGCAAGACAGCCAAGGGGCGGTGTTTTCAGAGCCTTGGCAAGCGCATGTTTTTGCCATGACTTTGCAATTGCACGAAAAAGGTTTGTTCACTTGGCCCGAATGGGCCGCGGCCCTGACGCAGGAAATTCGCAATGCTCAAGCGGCAGGCGACGCCGACACCGGCGCCACTTATTACACCCATTGGCTCAATGCATTGGAGGCCATGGTGCTGACCAAGCAATTGGGCACAGCCGAGCAGATTCATGACCTGGAACATGCTTGGGAAGATGCCGCGGCGCGCACGCCGCACGGACAGCCCATCGTTTTGGACGTTCAAGGCTCGGGTGTATCGGTGTCCAACTGACCCCGCACCAGTTGCTGCCGTGCCAATTCGGCGAGGGCTTGGTACTTGCGCTTGAACGCATCGAGGTTGTCTTCCTCTAACTCTTCCAAATCCAGCAAGGCATTGTGGGCTCCTTGCGTGGCCCTGATCAATTCGTCCAACTTCAACTGAATGGCTTCCGTGTCGCGGTTCTGTGTGTTTTGAATCAAGAACACCATGAGAAACGTGACGATGGTGGTCCCTGTGTTGATGACCAATTGCCACGTGTCGCTGAAGGCAAACAAAGGCCCCGTGAGAATCCACACCACGATCACGGCCACGGCCAAAGAAAACGTGCGCGGCTTGCCGCAGATGTGCGCCACTTTTTTGGCGAAATTGGCATAGGCATTGTTTTGCAACATGGCTTTGAACTTTCAAAAAACTAACACCCCGTTATGATGCCCCCATCTTTCGGAAAATAAAACTTGCGATTTCCATTTCTACCTGTTGCCGCCCTCATGGGCAGTTTGATCACCTTGTGCGCAGGCACATCGCTGGCCAAAAGCTTGTTTCCATTTGTAGGCGCCGAAGGCACCACCACCTACCGACTGATTTTTTCCACGCTGTTGCTGATGGCCTTTTGGCGGCCTTGGCGGCGCGCCTGGACCTGGGCCGATGCACCACCCTTGGTGATGTTTGGCGCCACCTTGGGGGTCATGAACTTGCTGTTTTACAGCGCCATCAAAACTGTGCCCTTTGGATTGGCCATTGCCATTGAATTCACGGGCCCCTTGGCCGTCGCCTTGTGGTCTTCCAAAAAGCCGCTTGATTTTGTTTGGATTGTGTTGGCCGTCGTGGGAATGGGTTTGATCTTGCCTTTGTCCCAAACCATGGACGCGGGCAGCGCAAGCGCACTGGACCCGGTCGGCATTGCCTTCGCTTTGGGCGCTGGATTCTGCTGGGCCATGTACATCGTGTTGGGTCAGCGTGTGGCCGATCGCATTGGTGCCTTTGCCACACCCATGGGCATGTTGGTGGCGACCATGGTGGTCACGCCTTTTGGCATCAGCGTGGCCGGCACTTCTTTGTTGAATGTGGAATGGATGCTGACAGGTTTGGGCATTGCCTTGCTGTCAAGCGCCATCCCCTACAGCTTGGAAATGTATTCGCTCAAGCACTTGCCCAAACAAACCTTCAGCATCTTGCTGAGTTTGGAGCCAGCCGTGGGAGCTTTGGCAGGTTGGTTGGTGCTGTCTGAGCAACTGACTGCACAGCAACTCAGTGCCATCGGACTGATCATGGCCGCTTCGATGGGAAGCGCCATGACCGCTGGTCAAAGAAACATCAAGGATTGATTCGGTACATCAAATGTCGATGTTGCCTGCGCGCAGCGCATTGCCTTCAATGAAGTTACGGCGTGGTTCGACCTCGTCGCCCATCAACATGGTGAACACGCGATCGGCTTCAATGGCGTCGTCAATTTGCACACGCAACAAACGGCGCACGGTGGGGTCCATGGTGGTTTCCCACAACTGCGCGGGGTTCATCTCGCCCAAGCCTTTGTAACGCTGGCGGCTGGTGGTGCGCTCGGCTTCGCCAATGAGCCACTGCATGGCTTGGCGGAAGTCGTTGGTCTTCTCTTCTTTTTGCTTGTCGCCTTCACCGCGCATGACCTTGGCACCTTCGCCCAACAAGCCGCGGAAGGTGTTGGCCGCCTCGGCCAATGCGCCGTAATCCGCACCGTGCACAAAGTCTTGCGTGATCACGCTGCTCTTGATGTTGCCATGGTGGCGACGGCTGATGCGAAGCAAGGGCTTGTCGGTGCGCGCATCAAACTCTGCGGTCACTTCGGCAGGCACACCAGTGGTGTTGAGTTCGCGCAGTTTGGCTTGCAAAGCAGGCGCGCATTCAGCGGCGTTGTCGAGGTTGTCGAGGTTGAGGGCCACACCATCGGCAATGGCGCGCAATGCTTCGGCATCCATGAAATTGGACAAGCGGTGAATGACGGCTTCGGCCACTTGGTGCTTGCGCGCCAAAGACTCGAGTGTGTCGCCACTGAGCACCTGAGGTGATGCACCACCGGTGGCAATGCTGGCGTCTTTCAAAGCGATACGAAGCAAAAAGCCATCAAGTGCGGGCGCATCTTTCAAATACAACTCTTCTTTGCCAGCCTTCACTTTGTAAAGGGGCGGTTGCGCAATGTAGATGTGGCCGCGTTCAACCAGGTCAGGCATTTGACGATAGAAGAACGTGAGCAGCAAGGTGCGAATGTGCGCGCCGTCCACGTCGGCGTCGGTCATGATGATGATGCGGTGGTAACGCAGTTTGTCGACGTTGAAATCGTCGGTACCGCTCTTGCCTGATTCGGCAGAAGCTTTGCCAATGCCCGTGCCCAGCGCTGTGATGAGCGTGACGATTTCGTTGCTGGTGAGCAATTTTTCGTAACGTGCTTTTTCAACGTTCAGAATCTTGCCGCGCAGTGGCAAGATGGCTTGGAATTTGCGATCACGGCCTTGCTTGGCAGAGCCACCGGCGGAGTCACCCTCCACGATGTAGATTTCGCAAAGTGCGGGATCTTTTTCTTGGCAGTCGGCCAACTTACCGGGCAAGCCCATGCCGTCGAGCACACCTTTGCGGCGTGTCATTTCGCGGGCTTTGCGCGCAGCTTCACGAGCACGTGCAGCCTCGACAATCTTGCCGCACAAAATTTTGGCGTCGTTGGGGCGCTCTTCCAAAAAGTCACCCAAGGCTTTGGCCACGATGTCCTCTACGGGTGCGCGCACCTCGCTGGACACCAACTTGTCTTTGGTCTGGCTAGAGAATTTAGGCTCGGGTACTTTGACGCTGAGCACGCAGCACAAACCTTCGCGCATGTCGTCGCCACTCACCTCAACCTTTTGCTTTTTGGCAATTTCGTTTTTCTCGATGTACTTGCCAATGACACGTGTCATGGCCGCACGCAAACCTGTGAGGTGAGTGCCGCCATCACGTTGTGGAATGTTGTTGGTGAAGCACAAAACGCTTTCGTTGTAACCATCGTTCCACTGCATGGCCACTTCCACACCGATGCTGGTGCCGGGAATGCCGCCATAGGAATCGGCAGGGCGCTCGCCCATGGCGATGAACGCATTAGGGTGCAAGACTTTTTTGTTGGCGTTGATGAAATCAACGAAGCCCTTCACGCCACCAGCGCCAGAGAAGTCGTCCTCTTTGCCTGTGCGTTCGTCTTTCAAACGAATGCGCACACCGTTGTTCAAGAAGCTCAGTTCGCGCAAACGCTTGGCCAAAATTTCGTAATGGAAATCGTTGTTCTGCGTGAAGATGTCGGTGTCGGGCAAGAAGTGAACTTCGGTACCGCGCTTTTCGGTGGCACCCGTGATCTTCATGGGCGACACTTCAACACCGTCCACCATTTCGAGCAAACGGTTTTGTACAAAGCCTTTGGCAAATTCGATTTGATGCACTTTGCCTTCGCGGCGCACCGTGAGGCGCAACCATTTGCTGAGTGCGTTCACGCAGCTTACGCCCACGCCGTGCAAACCACCGGACACTTTGTAGCTGTTTTGGTTGAACTTGCCGCCTGCGTGCAATTCTGTCAAAGCAATTTCTGAAGCCGAACGCTTGGGCTCGTGCTTGTCGTCCATCTTCACACCGGTGGGAATGCCGCGGCCGTTGTCGGTCACGCTGATGGAGTTGTCGGAGTGAATGGTCACCACGATGTCATCGCAATGACCGGCCAAAGCTTCGTCGATGGAGTTGTCGACCACCTCAAACACCAAGTGGTGCAAGCCGGTGCCATCGGACGTATCGCCGATGTACATACCAGGGCGCTTGCGAACCGCTTCTAAGCCTTCCAAAATTTGAATCGAACCTTCGCCATAACCCTCAGAGGCGCCGGCTTGGTTGGTGTCGATGATGGGCTGAATGGTTGTGAACTCTTCGGCGCTTGGCTTGTTTTCTTCGGTCATTTTTACTTTTCTCAATCTCTCGAATGGCCGAAACCCGCGAATCAACGCGGGTTTCGAAAGGCTGTGCTTGGGGTGTTTTTAGGTCACCGTCAATCAGTTCAGGCCTTAAATGCGCATGGGCATCACCACGTATTTGAACTGGTCGTTTTCTGGAATGGTGATGAGTGCAGAGCTGTTGGCATCGGCCAAATCAATGCGCACCATGTCTTGGCCCATGTTGGTGAGCACATCGATGATGTAGGTCACGTTGAAGCCAATTTCAATGCTGTCACCGCCGTAATCAATGTCGAGCTCGTCCACGGCTTCTTCTTGCTCGGCGTTGGTCGACGCCACACGCAATGTGCCCGGATCCAAATTGAGGCGGACGCCTTTGAATTTGTCGCTGGTGAGAATGGCGGTGCGCTGCAAGCAAGACAACAAAGCTTGACGACCCAGCGTCAGGTTGTTGCGATGGCCTTTGGGGATGACACGGTTGTAATCGGGGAACTTGCCTTCAACGAGCTTGGTCACAAACTCCATGCCGCCAAAACTGAACTTAGCCTGGTTGTTGGCAAACTGCATGTCGATGGCACCTTCAGCATCGCTGAGCAAGCGCTGCATTTCGAGCACCGTTTTGCGCGGCAAGATCACTTCTTGTTTGTTGGGCACATCGGTGTCCAAAGTGGCAGACGCAAATGCCAAACGGTGACCATCGGTGGAGACCAAAGACAACTGCTTGCCTTCAGCCACAAACAAAATGCCGTTGAGGTAGTAACGAATGTCGTGCACGGCCATGGCAAAAGAAACTTGGCTGAGCAATTGCTTCAAGGTTTTTTGCGGAATGCTGAACACAGGGCCAAAGCTGGCGGCTTCTTGCACCAGCGGAAAATCTTCTGCAGGCAAAGTCTGCAAAGTGAATTTGGATTTGCCACCCTTCAAAATCAATTTGCTTTGGCTGGATTCCAAACTGACGGTTTGGTCGGAAGGCATGGTGCGCAAAATGTCGATCAATTTGCGCGCACCCACGGTGGTGGTGAAGTCGCCAGCATCGCCATCCATTTCAGCGGTGGTGCGAATTTGAATTTCAAGATCGCTGGTGGTCAACTGCAATGCTTTGCCAGTTTTGCGAATCAACACATTGGCCAAAACAGGCAATGTGTGACGACGTTCCACAATGCCAGAAACGGATTGCAAAACAGACAGCAATTTGTCTTGGGTGGCCTTCAGTACGATCATGTCTTCCTCTGTTTTCGGGGGGCCCCAATTTGGAATTTGGGAGCCCCTAGATTTTCGCTGATTTTTGGCCCTAAATTGCGCTTTGGACCGCCTTAATTCAGCATTCTTTGGGGGGGCTTGCCCACCCCCTGGTTGGCGCCCATTTCAAAGGCTGTTTGTTGAGCCAGAAGGCTTAGCCCTTGAGTGTTTGCTCCAGAACGTGCAATTGCTGGTTCAGCTCGGTCAGTTGTTGGCGTTCGGCACTGATTTTGCGCACGGCATGCAACACGGTGGTGTGGTCACGCCCGCCGAACAATTCCCCAATTTCGGGCAAGCTTTTTTGGGTCAACTCTTTGGCCAAGTACATGGCAATTTGGCGTGGCCGCGCAATGCTGGCCGGGCGCTTTTTAGAATACATGTCGGCGACCTTGATCTTGTAGTAATCAGCCACCGTTTTTTGGATGTTTTCAACGCTGATCTGTCGGTTTTGGATGGACAGCAAGTCGCGCAGGGCCTCACGCGCCAGTTGGATGGAGATTTCTTTCTGGTTAAAGCGCGAATAAGCCAAGATTTTGCGCAAGGCGCCTTCCAGTTCGCGCACGTTGGATCGCACATTCTTGGCAACAAAGAAGGCCACTTCTTCGGGCATGACGCTGCCCTCGCTGATGGCTTTGTTGATCAAAATGGCCACCCGCATTTCAAGTTCAGGGGGCTCGATGGCCACCGTCAGGCCTGAATCAAAACGCGAGACCAAGCGTTCGTGAATGTCGGCCAAGCCTTTGGGATAGGTGTCGCTGGTCATCACGATGTGTGATTTTTTGGCCAGCAAAGCTTCGAAGGCATTGAAGAACTCTTCTTGGGTGCGGTCTTTGTTGGCAAAGAACTGCACATCGTCAATCAACAGCAAATCCAGCGAGTGGTAACGATGCTTGAATTCATCAAAAGTTTTGCGCTGGTAGGCCTTAACCACATCCGACACAAATTGTTCGGCGTGAATGTAGAGAACTTTGGCATCGGGGCGATCGGCCAGCAATTTATTGCCTACCGCATGCACCAGGTGGGTCTTACCCAAACCCACGCCACCATAAATGAACAAGGGGTTGTAGAGATGCCCGGGCATGGTGGCCACGTGCATGGCCGCTGCGCGGGCCATGCGGTTGGCGGAACCTTCCACCAAGGTATCAAACGTCAAGGCCGTGTTCAAGCGGTGGCGATGGCCATCGCTGGGCGCTTCGTCGGGCAAGTCTGCTGGTTCTGGTCGCGCCTCCAAGGCGGCCTTGGCCATTGAAAATGCTGTTTTTCCTTGAGCTTCTCTGGTAGCAAGCGCTAACTCAATTTGAATTTTTTGTCCGTGCAAGCGCGACAAAACATCGGCCAGCTTGGCGCTGTATTGCGCACGAATCCAATCCAATTTGAAACGGTTGGCCACGTACAAAGTGACCTTGGAGAAGTCTTCCGAGACCTGCGCGGTGAGGGGTTTGATCCACGTATTGAACTGCTGCTCGGGCATTTCCTGCGAGAGTTCATCAAGGCAAACTTGCCAAAGTGCTTGGCCTGCTTCGTCGCCGTCGTGGGGGTGCTGTCCATTGCTCATGCGGGCATGCCTTGGGTGTGGACAGTTTGAAGAATCATGACGTTCAAAATAACTTTATCAAGAGTTTATCCACATCCAAAAAGATGGGTTTGGGGCATCATAAACCAGAAAATTTGAACTGAAACTTGGTTTTTTTCAAGAAGCGCCAGACTTAGGGTTTGCCAGCCCCCAGAAAGTTTGCGATAATCGCCGGTTTCCTCCAAAAATAACCATGTGGTTTTGGAGGGTCTGTCATCAGGAACGTCAAAAATGAAACGCACATACCAACCTTCTAAAACACGCCGCGCACGTACTCACGGCTTTTTGGTTCGCATGAAAACTCGCGGCGGCCGTGCTGTGATCAACGCACGCCGCGCCAAAGGCCGTAAACGCCTGGCAGCTTAATTTAAGCGAGAGCAGCCGCGTGAGCCCAGCCCCTCAATGGCTTGGCTGCTGAGCAATTCCATGACTCGGCAGTGGTGTGCAGCGTTTAAAAACCCGCCCTCAATTCCAGGCCGCCCTTGCCGGCGGCACGGTTTCTCGCACCCCGCATTTCGCTTTGCACCGTCTTAACCTGCCCGAAGCCAAGCCCTTGGCCTCGACCGAAGACTCGCACATCGCACCCCTCTTTCAGACCCAAGAAGTTTGGCTTGGCGCCATGGTCCCCAAACGGTGGGCCAAGCGTGCCGTCACGCGCAACGCCATCAAACGCCAAATCTACAACGTCAGCGCACAATTTGAAGTGCGCTTGCCTTGCGCTGCGCACGTGGTTCGCTTGCGCTCGGGCTTTGATCGCCAACAATTCATCAGCGCCACCTCACCGATGCTCAAACTGGCCGTTCGGCAAGAACTTGAGCAATTGTTTGAGCGCGCAGCCAACAAGCCATGATCCAACAACTATTGATCGGCATTGTGAAAGCTTATCGCCTTTTTCTCAGCCCTTGGTTAGGATCGGCATGTCGGTTTGAGCCCACCTGCTCTGTTTATGCATTGGATGCCCTCCAGCAGCATGGCGCAGACGTTGGCAGCTACCTCACTCTCAAACGCTTAGGCCGTTGCCACCCTTGGTGCAATGGCGGCCACGATCCGGTGCCCGAACAGGCACCCCAGTGGCTTTCCCGTTTGTTGCAACACCCGTTAACTCACACCTCTTCGAAGAAGTCTTCATGAACGATATTCGCCGCACCTTTTTATGGGTCATCTTTGGCTTCTCCATGGTTCTGCTTTGGGACCAATGGCAAATTTACAACGGCCACAAAGCCACCTTCTTCCCTAAACCCACAACGGCCACCGCACCTGCAGTGAATGCGGCAGCACCTGATGGTGTCCCTGTGGCCAGCACACCCGCAGCCGCTGCACCCGCAGGCCCCGCGCAAGTTCCCGGCGTCACAGCGCCTGTTGCGGCCTCAGCGCGTGAACGCATTGATGTCAGCACCGATGTCCTGAAGCTCAGCTTCGACACAGAAGGTGGCAGCTTGGTGCGTTCTGAATTCGTCAAATTTGGTGACATCCAAGACGACAAAAAACCGTTCGTGTTGCTCGACGAAAGCAAAGCCCGCGTGTATGTCGCTCAAACTGGTTTGATCGGCGGCGCCTTTGCATCACACAAAACGCCTATGAAATTCACCGGCGAGCGCGCGCTGAAAGAAGGTCAAAACGAATTGGCCTTGAAGTTTGAATCTGGCGATGTGGGCGGTTTCAAGTTGGTCAAAACTTACACCCTCACCCGTGGCAGCTATGCGGTGAAAGTGGCACATCAAGTCATCAACACAGGCAGCGTGGCCGCATCGCCACAGCTGTACGTTCAGTTGGTCCGCGATGGCAACAAGCCAGAAGGCGAGTCCTCTTTTTACTCCACCTTCACGGGTCCTGCGATTTACACCGATGCCAAGAAGTATCAAAAAATCGAATTCACCGACATCGAAAAGAACAAAGCTGACTTCGAGAAAACCACGCAACAAGGCTATGTGGCCATGGTTCAGCATTACTTTGCATCTGCATGGGTCTTGCCTGCCAACACGGCACGCGAAAACTTTGCACGCAAAGTCGACAACAACTTGTACGCCGTTGGCATGATCACACCCTTCAGCGAAGTGGCCCCAGGTCAAACCAAAACATTGGACGCCACTTTGTTTGTGGGTCCTCAAGAAGAAAAAATGCTGGAAGTGATCACGCCTGGCCTTGAGTTGGTCAAAGATTACGGCTGGCTCACGGTTTTGGCCAAGCCTTTGTACTGGCTGCTTGACCGCCTGTTCGGCTTCTTGCACAACTGGGGTTGGTCCATCGTCGCCTTGGTGGTCTTGCTGAAGCTCGCCTTCTACTGGCTCAATGCCAAGGCCTATGCCAGCATGGCCAAAATGAAAGCCATCAATCCCAAAATCATGGAGATGCGCGAACGCCTCAAAGACAACCCACAGCAAATGCAGCAAGAGATGATGCGCATTTACCGCGAAGAGAAAGTCAACCCGATGGGTGGTTGCTTCCCCATCATGGTTCAAATTCCAGTGTTCATTGCTTTGTACTGGGTGCTGTTGTCTTCTGTTGAAATGCGCAACGCACCTTGGATCGGTTGGATTCACGATTTGTCAGCGCCCGATCCTTACTTCATCTTGCCCGTGGTCATGACATTGTCCACCTTGCTGCAAACGGCGCTCAACCCCGCACCACCAGATCCCTTGCAGGCCAAGATGATGTGGTTCATGCCGCTCATCTTCAGCGTGATGTTCTTCTTCTTCCCATCTGGCTTGGTGCTGTATTGGATTACCAACAACATCTTGTCGATTGCACAGCAATGGGTGATCAATACACGCATGGGTGTACCGCCGCAGTTCAATCTGCCAAAATTCAATTGAGCCCATTCAACTTAACTGAGCCCATGCTGAGTTAAACCATCCACAACAGGGCCGCGCATGCGGCCCTGTTGCTTTGAAAACAAACCTGCACCACCATGTTGTCGCGCCACCAGGATCCCATCATTGCCATTGCGACGGCCCCTGGCCGAGGCGCGGTTGGCATCGTGCGCATTTCAGGTCCTAAGCTCAAAGCATGGGCCGACATGTTGTGCGGAAAAAATTTACAAGCGCGACAAGCACATTACTTGCCATTCAAGGACGACCAAGGTGAGCCCATCGACCAAGGTTTGGCCATCTTTTTTCCAGGACCCCACTCCTATACGGGCGAAGACGTTCTCGAGTTGCAAGCGCACGGTGGCCCTGTGGTGCTGCAACTGTTGTTGGCGCGTTGCATGCAAGCAGCCAGTCAACTGGACGCCGCAACAGGCATGCCGTTGTTGCAAGGTTTGCGTTTGGCCGCACCGGGCGAGTTCACCCAGCGCGCATTTCTGAACGACAAAATTGATTTGGCCCAAGCCGAGGCCATCGCTGATTTGATCGATGCCTCTACGGGTGCTGCAGCCCGAAGCGCCAGCAGATCCTTGGCGGGAGACTTCTCCAAAGAGATTCACGTCTTACGCGACAAGCTGATTCACCTGCGCATGCTGGTCGAAGCCACGCTGGATTTTCCAGAAGAAGAAATTGACTTCTTGCAAAAAGCCGATGCACAAGGACAGCTTGAGCGCTTGCAATCGCAGCTGTCCAAAGTACTCGAGCGCACACAACAAGGCGCCTTGCTGCGCGAAGGCATCAAAGTGGTGATTGCGGGCCAGCCCAACGCTGGCAAGAGCTCGCTGCTCAATGCCTTGGCAGGCGCAGAGTTGGCCATCGTCACGCCCATTGCCGGCACCACACGCGATGTGGTGCAACAAACCATCCAAATTGAAGGCGTGCCTGTGCATGTTATCGACACCGCTGGTTTGCGCGAAGGCGATGGCATTGATGAGGTGGAAAAAATCGGCATTCAACGCGCTTGGGACCAAATTGCCGCCGCCGATGCCGTTTTGTTTTTACACGACCTCACACGGCAACACTTGCCTGAATACGCGCAGGCCGACTTACAAATTCAAAACGCCTTGTCTACGCAATTGCCAGCAGGTGTTACCTTGATTCACGTTTGGAACAAGTGCGATCTGGCGCAAGTCGCTGAGCCCATCAGTGAACAAACCAGAGCCGCCACATCCGATGTACGCAAGGTGCAACATGACATTCACTTGTCAGCCAAAACAGGGCAAGGCATTGATGTGCTGCGTGCACAATTGCTGGCCGCCGCAGGTTGGCAACCTGCCACTGAAGGTTTGTACTTGGCGCGTGAGCGCCACGTTCAAGCACTCAAGCGGGTGCAGTCGCATCTCGAAGTGGCCGACGCACATTTGCGTGCACAAGCACAATCCCTTGATTTGTTGGCGGAAGAGTTGCGCTTGTCTCAATCGGCCTTGAACGAGATCACCGGCGAATTCAGCGCTGACGATTTGCTCGGCGTTATTTTCTCTAGCTTTTGTATCGGTAAATAAACACATGGCCAAGTCCGCTGTCATCGATCGACCTGCACCTCAAAGCCCTAAATCTTTGAGCGGCCTGTTGCCATTCTTAAAACCTTACCGTTTGCAAATTGGTTTGGCTTTTGTGTTTTTGGTGATGGCGGCAGCCTCGACCTTGGTGTTTCCAGTGGCTTTGCGCCAGTTGATCGACAACGGTTTGCAGCACCCCGATCCCGGCGCACAAGCCATGGCACTGCGTGGCAACTTCCTCATGCTGTTTGGCGTGGCGGTGGCTCTGGGCTTGTTTTCAGCCGCACGTTTTTACACGGTCAGTTGGCTGGGTGAACGTGTCACCACCGACTTGCGCAATGCCGTTTACAGCCACGTCCTGCAACAAAGCCCGGCCTTCTTTGAAACCACACCCACTGGCGAAGTGATCAGCCGATTGGTCGCCGACACCACCCTGGTTCAAACGGTGGTGGGCAGTTCTTTGTCGATGGGTCTTCGCAATGCGGTGATGGGCGTGGGCGCCTTGGCCATGTTGGTGTGGGCTCATCCCACCGTCATGCTGCAATTGGTCGTCACGGTGGTCTTGGTGGTTTGGCCTGCCACGATGTATGGCCGCCGCGTGCGCCGCTTGTCGCGCGCCAGCCAAGACCGTGTGGCCGATGCCAGCAGCATCGCCACCGAAATCCTCAACGCCATGCCCGTGGTGCAAAGCTACACCGCAGAAGCACGCGAAGCTGGCCGCTTTGCCAGCGCTACAGAACAAGGTTTCCAAACAGCCATTCGCCGCACACGTGCGCGCTCCGTACTGGTCGCTTTCATCATCATTGCCAATGCGGCATTCTTGTTGTGGGGCTTGTACCAAGGCACACAAGCCGTGATCGCCGGTGAGCTGTCAGCCGGCCAATTGGGCCAAGCTGTTTTGTACGTGATTATTTTTGCAGGCGCAGTGGCCGTGTTGGGCGAAACCTACGGTGACTTGCTGCGCGCGGCAGGCGCAACCGAACGCCTGATGGAATTGCTGGGCAGCACATCGCCCGTTCAATCGCCTGCGCATCCCGTCACTTCTGTTCCACCAGCGACTGGCAGCACCGTGGCATTTGAAGGCCTTCAGTTTCATTACCCTTCGCGGCCGCTTCAAGCTGCTTTAGAAAACTTCTCGGTCCAAATTCAAGCGGGTCAAACAGTGGCCTTGGTGGGCCCCAGCGGTGCTGGCAAAACCACCTTGTTTGGCTTGTTGCTGCGCTACTACGATCCACAGCATGGGCAAATTGTGCTGGACGGTGTGCCCATCCAAAACCTCAGCCTGCATGATTTAAGACAACGCATCGGCATCGTGCCGCAAGAGCCCGTGCTGTTCTCTAGCAGCGCCATGGACAACATTCGCTATGGCAAGCCCGACGCCACCGATGAAGAAGTACGCGCCGCAGCACGCGCTGCGTTTGCAGAAGAATTCATTGTGGATTTGCCGGAAGGCTACAACACCTTCTTAGGTGAGCGGGGTGTGCGCTTGTCAGGCGGCCAACGTCAACGCATTGCGATTGCGCGCGCCATGCTCAAAAACCCTCCCTTGTTGCTACTCGACGAGGCCACCAGTGCGCTGGATGCACACAGCGAGCGCATGGTGCAAGCGGCGCTTGAATCGGCCATGCGCGGTCGCACCACGCTGGTCATTGCGCACCGCTTGGCCACCGTGCAACAAGCCGATCAAATTTTGGTGCTCGAGCACGGCCGCTTGGTCGAGCAAGGCAAGCATGCCGAATTGGTGCAAATGGGCGGCGTCTACGCCGGTTTGGCTGCGCTGCAATTCAACGCCTAAGCACACCGCGGTGCAAGTCTCAATGACCGTCAAAGTTCACCAAGGTGAACAGCGGCAAACCTGCATCGCGTAATTTGGCAGAGCCGCCCAACTCGGGCAAGTCAACAATGGCGGCGCCTTCAATCACTTGGGCGCCCAGTTTTTCCAACAGCTTCATGCCCGCCATCATGGTGCCGCCCGTGGCAATCAAGTCATCGATCAACAGCACCTTTTGACCCGGTTTGACGGCATCGGTGTGCAACTCGACGGTGGCTGTGCCGTATTCCAGTTCATAAGTCTCTTCGACCGTGGTGAAGGGCAGTTTGCCTTTTTTGCGAATGGGCACAAAACCCACATTCAATTCATAAGCGACCACCGCACCCAGAATGAAGCCTCGCGCATCCAGGCCCGCCACCACATCTGGCCGCATCTCCGGCGCCATGTAGCGGTGGACAAACGCATCAATCAGCACACGAAAAACCCTGGGGTTTTGCAGCAAAGGCGTGATGTCACGAAACTGAACCCCAGCGGCTGGCCAATCGGGCACTGTGCGAATGTTGTTTTTCAAATAATCGTTCACGGACAAGGCAACTTCGCTCATTTCGACAACTCCCATCGGGCTTTCTGACTTAGATCGTCATCATAGTCACGCTTTCTGCCTTCCCTCGCTAAAATAAGCCCCATGTCATTCAACCCTGAACAAGCCCTCCAACTCGCGCGCGAGACTTTGGACATTGAAGCGGCTGCCCTGGTGGGCCTCAAATCTCGCTTGGACGCTCGTTTCACACAAGCCGTTCAAATGATGCTCAACGTCAAAGGCCGCGTGGTTGTCACCGGCATGGGCAAGAGCGGGCACATCGGCTCCAAAATTGCCGCCACCTTGGCGTCGACAGGCACCCCCGCCATGTTTGTGCATCCAGGGGAAGCCAGCCACGGCGATTTGGGCATGATCAAAGCGGTTGACGTCGTCTTGGCCATCTCCAACAGTGGCGAGAGCGATGAATTGGTGTCCATCTTGCCCGTGCTTAAGCGTCAGGGTGTGCCCCTCATCGCCATGACGGGCGGCATGAGTTCTGCGTTGGCCAAGCATGCCGATGTGGTGCTCGACAGCAGTGTTGAAAAAGAAGCATGTCCTTTAAACTTGGCACCCACGGCCAGCACCACGGCGCAACTGGCCTTGGGTGATGCATTGGCCGTTGCCCTGCTGGATGCTCGCGGCTTCAAAGCCGAAGACTTTGCGCGCTCGCACCCGGGCGGTTCCTTGGGCCGTCGTTTGCTCACCCATGTCAGCGATGTGATGCGCAAAGGCGATCAAGTGCCCCACGTGTCTGCCAACGCCAGCTTCTCTGAACTGATGCGCGAGATGAGCCACAAAGGCTTGGGCGCCTCGGCCATCGTGGATGAACAGCGTCACATTCTGGGCATCTTCACCGACGGCGATCTGCGCCGACTGATTGAGAAAGGCGTGGACCTGCGCGCCTTGTTGGCCAAAGATGTGATGCACGCCAATCCACGCACCGTCAACGAAGATGCCTTGGCAGTTGAAGCCGCAGAGCTCATGGAGCAATTCAAAATTACCAGCGTGCTGGTGGTCAATGCGCAAGGCCTCTTGAGTGGCGCACTGAACAGCAATGACTTGATGCGCGCCAAAGTGATTTAAGCCATGCGACCCATTGAACCCGCCTTGAATTTTCCACCCGAGTTGCTGCTCCAAGCGCAAGGTGTGAAAGTGGCGTTCTTGGATGTTGATGGGGTGCTCACGGATGGTGGTTTGTACTTTTCTGAACAGGGCGAAACCCTCAAGCGTTTCAGCACCTTGGATGGTCACGGCTTGAAACTCTTGAAGCATGCAGGCATCACGCCCGTCATCATCACTGGCCGTGACTCGGCACCTCTGCGCGTGCGACTCAAAGCCTTAGGCATAGCGCATGCGCGTTTTGGCACAGAAGACAAGTTACCCGCGGCAGAAGACTATTTAAAAAGCTTAGGGCTGGGTTGGCATCAAGCCGCGGCCATGGGCGATGACTGGCCCGATTTGCCTGTGATGCAACGCGCAGCTTTTGCATGCGCGCCGCGCAATGCCCATGCGCAAGCATTGGCACTGGCACATTACGTGACTGCGCGCCAGGGCGGCGACGGCGCTGCCCGTGAGCTCTGCGATTTGTTGGTGGTGGCCAGCGGCCACTACGGCCAACTGTTGGCGCGTGTTGGTTCTTCTTCCGCTGCATGATGAATGGCATTCGGCGCCTGCTTGACCGTTTGGCACTCTACCTGCCAGCCGTGTTGATGGCGCTTTTTGCGTTGGGCAGTTGGTGGCTGGTGCGCAGCCTGCCCAGTTTGTTAGCAGAGCCTAAGAGCAAACAAGTTCGGCACGAACCCGACTACTTTCTTTCAGGGTTTTCTGTGAAATCCTTCGACAGCACCGGCCGCCTCACGCGCGAACTCAGTGGCGATCGTGCACAGCATTTCCCTGACACCGACACGCTCGATATCAGTCAAGTGCAAATGCGTGGACAAAATCAAGAAGGCAAACGCGTCATGGCGCGCTCCGATCGCGCCATTGCAAAAGGCGATGGCTCGCTGGTCACGTTCATCGGCAATGTTCAATTCACACAACCAGCCAGCATGAAGGCTGACAAACCTCAAGCCGCTATCGAATTGCGCAGTCAAGAAATTCAGGCCTTTGTCAAAGAAGAGCGTTTGGTCAGCCACGTGCCTGTTGAAATTCGCCGAGGTCAAGATGTGTTCACTGCTGAGCGCATGGCGATGAACAGCAAAACAGGTGAATACGAGTTGAGCGGCAAAGTTCGCGGCGTGGTCCATCCTGCAAAGCGTTAAACCTTCGCGCCACAACACCTTCGAAAGTTTTTATGCGTCCCTTGGTTTTCATCACCGGTGCCTCCAGTGGCATTGGTCAAGCACTGGCCTTGAAATTTCACCAAGCTGGTTGGCGTTTGGCTCTGGCAGCGCGCAGACAAGCAGAGATGCAAACGTGGCTGGCCGCGCAAGGCATTGGCAGCGATGATGCACAGTGTTACAGCGCCGACGTCAGTGAGGCCAACAGCATCATCGCAGCAGCGCAGGCCTGCATGGCCGCGCAAGGGGTACCCCATGTGGTGATTGCCAACGCAGGCATCAGCATTGGCATGGACACCAGCGTGCGCAACGACTTGGACGTGTTTGACCAAGTGATGAGCACCAATGTGATCGGCATGGCGGCCACCTTTCATCCCTTCATTGAAGCCATGAAGTCGCGCGACATCACGTCGATGCGCAATGGCCATGTGGGCACCTTGGTCGGCATTGCCAGTGTGGCGGGCATTCGCGGTCTGCCTGGTCACGCAGCTTACTGCGCCAGCAAAGCGGCCACCATCAGTTATTGCGAAAGCTTGCGCGGTGAACTCAATCCGCAGGGCTTCAAAGTGGTGACCTTGGCACCGGGTTACATCAAGACGCCTTTGACGCAAAAGAACAAATTTCCGATGCCCTTTTTAATGACGGCTGATGCGTTTGCAGACCAAGCCTTGAAGGCCATTGAGCGGGGCACCAGCTTTCAGGTGATCCCCTGGCAGATGGCATGGGTGACACGCTTGCTGCGCATCTTGCCCGATGCTTTACTCGACAGGGCCTTTAAGAACCAACCCCGTAAACACCGCGCCCCATGAAAAAAGCCCTGCAATGCAGGGCTTCTTTTTTGACTGACACCCTAGAGTGCCAGTGAGGTGGGAAAGCGATTAATAACCGCCGCCGTAGCCACCGCCGCCGCCTTCGCGACGACCGCCACCACCGTTACCGCCGCCACGTGGGCCAGAGCCGTAAGGGCTGCGGAAACCGGACTCGCCGCCGCCTTCGCGACGACCGCCACCACCACCGCCGTAGCCGCCACCGCCGCCGCCGTAACCGCCGCCGCCTTCACGACGACCGCCGCCACCGAAGCCACCGCCACCGGAACGGGGAGGACGCTCTTCCATGGGACGTGCTTCGTTCACAACAACACTGCGACCGCCCAAAGGCTGGCCGTTCATGCCGTTGATGGCAGATTGAGCTTCTTCATCAGTGCCCATTTCCACAAAGCCAAAGCCTTTGGAGCGACCTGTGTCGCGTTCCATCATGACTTTAGCGCTGGTCACGGAACCGAACTGGCCGAAAGCCTGCTCTAAATCACCGTCACGAACCGAGTACGGCAGGTTGCCGACGTATAGTTTTTTGCCCATTGAAAGGGACTCCTCTAAACACAGAAACAAAAGCGATGGAGCCCCAAAAACGCATCAACAAA